>Ga0182030_10000040_pt1 | contig 172045 bp, 119 predicted proteins | sample 812S3MmetaG_FD_121299 | JGI IMG/M metagenome (GOLD analysis project Ga0182030, IMG submission 121299) | Permafrost microbial communities from Stordalen Mire, Sweden - 812S3M metaG (Illumina Assembly) | ecosystem: Environmental > Terrestrial > Soil > Wetlands > Permafrost | place: Sweden...
CAAATTGCCGACGGACAAATCAATGCAGCCCCAAATGTGCTCAAGGGAAGCAGTGAAAAACAAACGCATGAAAATATAACCTAATGCGTCTTGCTCGTTACAGACTCTATGGACAGACTCTAACTAGGGCGCGGACCTTTTTCTGTTTCAGCAGTTGCCAGGCCGGGCCCTCTTTCACGAGGCGAATGATGGCCTTGTCGTGGGCGGGGGAAAGGGATTGCTCTCCGTTCCTGTGATGGAGGAATCCAATGCCAGGGCCTTTTGGGCAGTGTCCAGGTATTGGAGGGGCCAGGATTTTCGGGTCGGACGATTGACGGTAGGCGGCGATCAATTCCGCCGGTAGGCCGGGTGATACCGGTGCAGGGTCTCCCTGAGGAACTCGCGGTCGAGGTGGGTATAGATCTCGGTGGTGGTGATGCTTTCGTGGCCCAGCATTTCCTGTACGGCGCGGAGATCGGCGCCGCCTTCCACGAGATGGGTGGCGAAGGAATGGCGAAAGGTGTGGGGGGAAATATTCTTGTTGATGCCGGCCTGCAGGACAAGGTCTTTCAGCAACAGGAATATCATTTGGCGAGAGAGGCGGCCGCCGCGGCGGTTGAGGAAGAGGATATCCTCATGGCCTGGCTTGATTTGCACGTGTACGCGGATGTCCTGCATATAAATACGGATATATTTGACGGCGGAGCTGCCGATCGGTACAAGTCTTTCCTTATCTCCCTTGCCGATCACCCGGATATAGCCTACGTCGAGATAGAGGCAGGAGATGCGGAGGTTGACAACTTCGCTGACACGGAGCCCGCAGCTGTACATTGTCTCGAGGATCGCCTTGTTGCGGCCCCCTTCGGGTTTGCTAAGATCGATACGGCCGATGATGTCCTCAATCTCATCAAAACTGAGTACGTCGGGAAGGGCCCTTTTCAGTTTGGGGGATTCCAGAAGGGTAGTGGGGTCCTGCCGGATGATCTGTTCGATAATGCAATATTTATAGAAGGACCGGATGCCGGACAGGATGCGGGCCTGTGAGGCGGCATTGAAACCCAGCCCGGCTATAGCATGCAGGAATGCCTGGAGATCCTTTAATTCCAGGGCATCCGGGGCTTTGAGGGCGCCCGAGGTCTGAAGGTATTGGGTCAGTTTGTCGATATCGCGGAGGTAGGCTTCGATGGAATTTTCGGAAAGGGATTTTTCCAGCTGCAGCCATGCCTTAAATCCTTTCTTATAAGATTCCCACATCCGGCGAAGATACCCGAAAAAATTCTTTGTAACTCCCGCTGATTGCGGCATATTTGTATTTTAACTATAAGTTCAGTTCATGGCAACCGTTAATTTGCGTTCATTCCGACAGATAGTCCGTCATAACAAAAGACGCATGAAAAGCTGGCTCACGCGGCTGGAGAAAAATGTCCCCAAAGGAATACAACGTTACTCGGCCGAGGCGGATAAGACAGCCTGGGAAAAGACCGATTGCCTGGATTGCGCCAATTGCTGCAAGACGATGTCGCCCACCTATACGAAGGAAGATATCCGGCGGATATCGGCCCACCTGGGCATGACCGAAAAAGCTTTTCGCGAAAAATGGTTGTACAAGGACAAGACGGGGGACTGGATGAATGTAAAGCAACCTTGCCAGTTCCTGGACCTCACGACCAACAAGTGCGATATCTATGCCGTACGGCCCCGGGATTGCGCCGGCTTTCCGCATCACAATAAGAAAATGGGATCGGATTACATGCATATGTACAAGCAAAATATCGAATACTGTCCCGCTACGTACCGGCTGGTGGAGACGATGATGGAGAAATCGGCAGCGGGAGAATTCTAAAGATATACATCTTCGATCATAAAATATTCGGGTTCCTTCATTTTACGGAGCGTGATAGCCAGTACATCGTATTGCACCCTGGTATGACCGGGATAGCGGTATAGCCACGCCGAGGCAGCCTGTAGCAGGTGGCCGATCTTCTTTCTGCTGACACTGGCCTCCGGGTGGCCAAAGGCGGTCGATTGCCGGCATTTTACTTCTATGATATGGATGATGGCCTGCCGGGCGGCAATGATATCCACTTCATAGCGGCCATGGCGCCAGTTCCGGTGCAGGATCGTATATCCGTTGCTGGTCAACCAGCCGGCCGCCAATTCCTCTCCCTTCTTCCCCAGTTCAATATGCGGAGGCATCGTGCTGTTTTTTTGTTTAAATTGCCCGGACGAAAGATCGGAAAAACAATATGAAAAAAGATAATAAAGTTTTCAAACTGCAAGGCAAGGTTCAGCATTATACCTGGGGAGGCTCAACTTTTCTTCCTCAATTATTGTCTCTTCCCAACCCGGATCACCGGCCATTCGCGGAGTTCTGGATGGGGGCGCATGACAATGCTCCTGCGCTGGTGCTGACAGAAGGAAAGGATGGCATTGCTTTGAACAAGTACATCGGTGACCGGCCTGACGATATCCTGGGACCTTATACCGCCGGCCGGTTCGGGCGGCTGCCCTACTTATTAAAGATCCTGGACGTGAAGGATATGTTGTCCATCCAGGTGCATCCTTCCAAAAAAAGTGCGGAACTGGAGTTTGCCGCAGAGAATAAAAAGGGGATCCCGCTGAATGCACCCGAAAGGAATTATAAAGACGACAACCACAAGCCCGAATTGATGGTAGCCTTAAGTGAATTCTGGCTATTGCATGGTTTTAAGCCCAAAGAGGAATTGTTGTCGACCCTGCGGGCTACATCGGAACTGAGTTACCTTGAACCGGTGTTCGTGCAGCAAGGTTACCAGGGATTATACCGGCAGGTGATGGAAATGCCTCAGCAAAAAGTAAATGAGGTGCTGCAACCGCTGCTGGACCGTATTTTGCCTGAATACAGCGGTGGCGATCTGGCAAAAAATGCACCCGATTACTGGGCGGCCAGGGCTGCGCTGACCTATAACGAACCCGGTAAGACCGACCGGGGTATTTTCTCTATCTATTTCTTCAATCTGCTGAATCTTCATCCCGGGGAGGCCGTCTTCCAGGATGCCGGTCTGCCCCATGCCTATCTCGAAGGACAGAATGTCGAGATCATGGCCAATTCAGATAATGTGCTGCGGGGAGGGTTGACGCCGAAGCATGTCGATGTGCCGGAGTTGTTGAAGCGCGTACGCTTTGAGGCGACTTTTCCGCGGATCATGGCAGGAGATATGAGTGCGGGTCATATCACGGTATATCCTACGCCGGCGCCGGATTTTGAGCTTAGCAGGATCGACCTGCTGACAGGAGAGGCGGTGACTGTCCGCGCGCATTCGGTCGAGATCTATATCGTGATGGAGGGTATATTGGGCGTCAGCGAGGTAGATGGACACCCTTTTAGCCGAAAGAAAGGGGAAGTTTTCGTTGCTTTTCACCAGGCAAAATTCGAATTGAAGGCGGCCGGGGATACCGTGGTCTATAAGGCGATGGTGCCGGCGGGAGCGTTATGAGGCGGCGTCCCCGGCCAGTGGACCGGCCGGTCACCGTTTATTTTCGTTTTCGAAAAAGATATCCACATCGAGATCCTTACAGTCAGCCGCAGCCGTAGCGAGTTCATCGCAGCGATTGTTGTTAGGGTTATCGGCGTGACCGCGGACCCAGACGAACCGGATGTTGTTCTTTTTGGCGAGCTCATAGAAATGCAGCCAGAGATCTTTATTCTTTTTGCCGCCTTTGAAGTTGGTCGCGACCCAGTTCTTCAACCAGCCCTGCTCGACGGCTTTAACGACATACTGGCTGTCGGAGTAGACGGTGACCTGCTGTCCTTCTTTTTTCAGGGCTTCCAGTCCGGCGATGACAGCCATGAGCTCCATCCGGTTATTGGTAGTATAACGATAGCCGCCGGAAAGCTCTTTTTTGTGGTCGCCCCAGAAGAGGATGACGCCATAGCCGCCGGGTCCCGGATTGCCGCGGGCAGCGCCGTCGGTGTACATGATCAGTTGATTGCTCATGGGACAAATATAAGCTAGACTTGGAAAACGCCGGTTTTGAACTCGGGCATGTCGGGATTATGCGCTGCGGCCTGCAGTCCTTCTGCAATGACCCGCCGGGTATCGATGGGGTCGATAATGGCGTCTACCCAAAGGCGTGCTGCGGCGTAATAGGGAGAGGTCTGCAGTTCGTAACGCCCCTTGATCTCGTCCAGCAGCCTTTTTTCTTCGGCCGGATCGATGATCTTTCCTTTAGCCTTGAGGGCGCCGACCTGGATTTGCAATAATGTTTTTGCTGCCTGTTCTCCACCCATGACGGCGATACGGGCGGTTGGCCAGGCATAGATGAACCGGGGATCGTAGGCCTTTCCGCACATGGCATAGTTGCCGGCTCCGTAAGAGTTGCCAATGATGATGGTGATCTTGGGGACGACGGAATTAGCGACGGCGTTGACCATTTTCGCTCCGTCCTTAATAATGCCGGCATGTTCGCTTCGCGAGCCTACCATGAAGCCGGTAACATCCTGTAAGAAAACCAGCGGGATTTTTTTCTGATTGCAATTCATGATGAAGCGGGCCGCCTTGTCGGCGCTGTCATTATAAATGACGCCGCCCATCTGCATTTCTCCTTTTCTGTTCTTCACCACTTTTCGCTGGTTGGCAACGATGCCTACCGCCCACCCGTCGATGCGGGCATAACCGCAGAGGATGGTCTTGCCGTATTCTTCTTTGAATTGTTCGAACACCGAATCGTCTACGATGCGGCGGATGATCTCCACCATGTCGTAGGGTTTTGTAGCATCGGCCGGGAAGAGGCCATAGAGCTCTTCAGCGGGATGGCGGGGTGCTGCCGGCGTCGACCGATCGAAGAGAGGCGCAGGGGAGTGTCCCAGCTTGCCCATGATCTTTTTCACCTGGTCGAGGCACTCTTGTTCGGTGGCGAACCGGTAGTCGGCGATGCCGGACAATTCGGTATGTGTGGCGGCTCCCCCCAGCGTCTCGGCATCGATCTGTTCGCCGATGGCGGCTTTTACCAGGTAGGGGCCCGCCAGGAAGATCGATCCGTTGCCTTCCACCATCAATGTTTCGTCGCTCATGATCGGCAGGTAGGCTCCGCCGGCTACGCAGGGGCCCATGACGACAGCCAGTTGGGTAATGCCCATGGCGCTCATCCGGGCATTGTTCCGGAAGATCCGGCCAAAATGCTCCTTATCGGGGAAGATCTCATCCTGCATCGGCAGGAAGACACCGGCGCTGTCGACGAGGTAGATGACGGGTAAATGGTTTTCCATAGCCATCTCCTGCAAGCGCAGATTTTTTTTCCCTGTGATAGGGAACCATGCGCCGGCCTTTACTGTCTGATCATTGGCCAGGATAATGCATTGCCTGCCGCTAACATAGCCTATTCCCGCCACTGTCCCGCCGGCCGGACAGCCGCCGTATTCTTCATACATTTCGTAACCGGCGAAAGCTCCGATCTCGATGAAGGGAGCGCCTTCGTCGACCAGGTAGTGGATGCGTTCGCGGGCGGTCAGTTTGTTTTTCTCCCGTTGTTTATCAATGGCTGCTTTTCCCCCTCCCAATGCGATCTTATCCAGCCGGGTGCGATAGGCGCTCAGCGCCTTGCGTAAGGCATCATCATTTTTATTAAAATCCAGGGTTTCCGCATTCATGGCCGGCAATTATTTTATTCTTCGGGCGTCGTATTTCGGGCCCGAATTAGATGCAATTTAACATGGATGCACTAATATTTGGAGTATTTTTAGCGGGTATGCCGATCCGACGTAAAATAACATGGGTATGCCTGGTAGTGCTGGCGGCAGTCATTAAAGTCTTTTCTTATTACCCGGCGGCTGTCGAGAAATATTATTCGAGAGGATTTTATCCTGTCGTTGCACGTCTGCAACGCCTGGTTTTCGGTTGGGTACCTTTCAGCGTAGGGGATATCCTGTATTTTGTGACGACCGTGATTGTTTTATACCTGTTGATCCGGCTGATCCGGCAGCTGGTCCGCCGGGAAGCGCCGAAAGGTTGGTGGCTGATCGTGTTGCGCCGGATGGCGTTCCTGGGGCTATGGGTGTATGTGCTTTTCAACGGGTTATGGGGACTGAATTACAACCGGCTGGGCATAGCCGAACAATTGCAACTCGACGTCCGGCCTTATTCTACGGCGGAACTGAAGGAGCTGACATCAATCATCATTGGTGATCTGGATGATCTGGATAGCTTGTCGAGGTTACATCGCACCAATCTGGCCCACACTTCCTCCCTCCGGGCCGGGGCGGTCCGCGCCTATGACAGCCTGGCTGTCGAAGATGCCCGGTTCGCTTATCACAATCCTTCCGTCAAATCCTCACTGTTCAGCTATCCCGGACTGTACATCGGATTTGGCGGGTATTATAATCCTTTTACCGGGGAGGCGCAGGTGAATACGCTGGATCCACTGATCGGTCAGCCTTATACGACCTGTCATGAGATGGGGCATCAGTTGGGATATGCGCTGGAGAACGAGGCTAATTTCATCGGTTTCCTGGCTGCCCGCAGTTCGCCGGAGCCGGCCTTCAGATATTCCGTTTACCTGGACATGTATGTGTATGCGATGAGGGAATTATACGTGCGGGATTCGATGCTGGCAAAGTCCTTCAGGACCAAAATCAGTCCTGGGGTGCGGCAGGATCTGCGTGAGATGCGGGAGTTCAACCGGCGGTATGCCAACCCGCTGGACCCCCTGATCTGGAAATTGTATGGGGGATACCTGCGCGCCAACCGGCAGCCGCATGGCATTGTCACGTATTCCGAGGTGACGGCATGGCTGATCGCCTATGCGAAGAAGTATGGCCGGAACTCGATCGAGGAGCGTCCGGGCCTGCCTTTTTAGAAAGCATTCTTCCACATCATGCTCTCGACTGGCTTATCCGCCTGCCCATTGTATTTAGCGTTCTTTTTCTGGTTGTATTTGACCATGATCTCGCCGTCCACCGGGAAGTAGATCAGCTGGCCGACGGGCATCTCTTTATAGACCTTCACCGGCTGTTTGACCGAGATTTCCAGGGTCCAGTTGCCGCAGAAGCCTACGTCTCCCTTACCGGCGGTCGCATGAATATCGATGCCCAGCCGGCCGGTGGAGGATTTCCCTTCCAGGAAGGGTACATGGGCGTGTGTTTCGGTATATTCCTGGGTCACGCCGAGGTAGAAAATATGCGGGTAGAGGACAAAACCTTCCTCCGGGATCTCGAAATATTCAATTTCGTTATGCTTTTTGGCGTCAAGGATATGTTCGCGGTAGGTCGCCAGCCATTTCCCCAGGTGGATGTCATAGGAATTGCTGCCGAGGCATGACCGGTCATAGGGTACGATCCTGATCGTGCCTTTTTCCATTTCCTCCAGGATGCGAGTATCGGATAGGATCATGTTGAAATTAATTAAGTTTGCGAATATGCTACTATAATCTTACAAATGCCGCTGTTTTATCAACATAATATCAACCGGGACACAAAATTAGGGATTTGGCGTATCGAAGAGCCGGAATCTTTTTTCCTGGAAAGGGTGCCTTTGAAGCAGGATGTGTCGCATCCTTTCAAGCGCCGTCAGCACCTGGCTGGCCGTTATTTGCTGTCTTACCTTTTCCCTGATTTTCCTGTGGAAGAGATCCGGATTGCCGATACGAGACAGCCTTTCCTTGCAGGCCACCCGTATCATTTTTCGATCTCGCATTGCGGATCTTTTGCCGCTGCCATCGTCAGCTCCGGCAACCGGGTGGGGGTCGATATCGAGCTAATCACGCCCCGGATCAACCGTGTGGCAGAGAAATTTCTGAATGAGGACGAGATGCATTTTTTCAATGAGGATTACGAGCTTTTCCTCGAACAATGGGGGATGAGAGGCCGGATGCAGCAGGAATTCCTGACCCTGATCTGGAGTGCCAAAGAGGCGCTCTTCAAGTGGTATGGGCTTGGGGAACTGGATTTCAAACGGCATATGCAGCTGACGGGCAATATCCGTGTCGACGGGGACTGGATCAAACTGCCTTTCATCTTCGAAAAGGAGGACATTATCCTGCTGGACCTGGATGCCAGGATCTTTGACGATCAGGCACTTACGCTTGCTTGGGTGCTAACGTAAAGGGGCGGGGGCTTGCGGCTTTCGGGCGTTTCGGGGGCCGGGAGATTGGGGAGCTTACTCCGGCAGCAAATCATTTGCGTCGTCCTCCAGCAGATCGATGTCTATCGCATCCTTGCCGGCGATGCCTTCAATAGAGCCGCGGACATGGGCGGCGTTGAGCAATACCTTCTCCAGTTGTTTTTCCCGGGCTTTCCACAGGCGCTCCATGGTATCTCTTTCCCGCTGAATAGATTGTTTCATGGATAGAAACCCTTCCCGGATGGCTTTCCATTGCTCGCCGAATTCATTGCTGGTCAGATAGTCGTACAGCAGATGCATCTTGTCTCCCTTATTAGCCTGGGATTTGGCGGCGTGGGATACCCGGATAATGCCATCGCGCAACACATGGGAGAGGGCTTTCACCTCTGCGAATGAGCAGATCCAGACGCCATTTTTTTCCCCGAAGTGTTCCATATCCTTAGGCATGGAATGGGTGACGATGACGGCCACCATTGCGCCCTGGCTGCGCATATCCGCTTTCAGTTTTTCGACCCATTCAGGAGAAAAGGATTGGGTACGTTTGCTTTCATAGATGATTTTGCCGCATTCCTGTCCATGGGTGTTACGGACCGTCTGGATGCAATCGGCGCCCCGGACGCCTTTGCCCACTTCGCTGATCTCGTCGAAGGGGAAGGTGGCGCGGAGCAGTTCTTCCAGGGCCAGTTCCTGCACTTCACCCTGCAGTTGCATGGAACCCTGTTCAGCCTTACGCTTCATTTCCTCGGCCCGGCGCTCCATTTCGACGGCGAGCTTTTTCTGGTCTTCCAGCTGCTTTTCCAGTTCTTTCAGGCGCATTTGGAATTCCGTCTCTTTCGCTGCAACTTTTTGTCCTTCGAGGTGCCGGATCTCTTCCGACAGCTTTCCGCGCTCTTCCTGCAGGAGCCGCTGAATGGACAGTTCCATTTCGGCCTCCCTGGTTTGCAGTTCCTGTTCCTTCTTCAGGAATTCCAGTTCACGCTGCCGGGAGCTTCGCAATTTTTCTTCACTTTCTTTGTGGGCGTCTTCCAGCAGGCGGAGCTTGTGCTCGAAATCGTTGGTGATCGATTTGCGCAGGGATTGTTCAGCCGCGGCCTGGATACGGCGGCGTTCTTCTTCGAGCTTGGCAGCGAATTGGGTTTCCTGTTGCTGGGATTGCTGGATAAGCTCTTTTTCCCGGCGGCCGAAGTCATCATTCCTTTTCTGGAACTCCTTTTCCTTGTCGCGGATGAAGTTTTGCATGCGATCGCGCAAATCCTTTTTATATTCTTCGGCCACGGCCTCTTCCATAGGGAAGGAGTGACCGCAGTTCGGGCATTTAATGTCTGTTGGCATTGCCTGTATTTCTGCGAAAGTACTTAAAATGTGCTTGTGCTGACCGGCTACGCGATTCGGTGCTCTTTCAGGTACAACTGCGGGGTTTTTCCCGTGATCTGCCGGAAGTTTTTGTGGAAGCAGGTGAAGTTGTTGAACCCGCTCTCGAAGCAGAGCTGCTTGATGCTGATGCGGTTATCGAGCAGGAGTTTGCAGGCGTGCCCGATGCGGATCTCGGTGAGGAATTGGGTATAGGTCTTGCCGGTGCGGGATTTGAAATAGCGGCAAAAAGAATTCGGCACCAGGCCGGCCACTGCGGCTACCTGGTCGAGGTAGATCTGCCGGGTAAAATGGCGGAAGGTATAGTCGTAGATGGCATTGATCCGGTCATGCTCCGAATCGGCAAAATCAGGACGGAAGCCGATAGATGACAACAGCTGCAGCCGGTCCGATGCAGCAAAAGCAGACAGGCACTCGATCAGGGCGATAATGCGTCCGACTCCTTCCGACAGGCGGATCTTTTCCATCAGCACAGGGATCTTTTCTTCTTCTTTCGCGCTGATGAGGATGCCATGCCGGGCTTTTTCCAGCAGGCTGCGTATCGGCTTGGTCTCGGGCAGGTCGAGAAAGGCATCGCCCCAGAAATTCTCGGTAAAATGGATGACAGTGGAATGGACGGGACCGGTGGAGGGCGGGGCATCGTCAAATCGCCAGTAATGAGGTAGGTTGGATCCTACCAGTATAATGTCACCGGGTTGAAAGCGTTTGATATGATCGCCGACAAACTGAGTGCCGCTGCCCTGGTGGAAAAAAATAAGCTCAACCTCGACATGGTAGTGCCAGCGGTTATTGATATAGCGGTCCCGGTCTTCGCGCACGCTGAAAGAATGCGCGGGGGTTTTCGGGACTTTTAATAATTTGGGCTTCATCGGCGGCTGGTTTTTAAGCGACTATCGAACGCGCCGCCTGCAAAAATACAGATTACCTTTAAAAATCCGTGTGAATCGTAGTAGTATGCGTGGGAATTGTCCGGTCTTATCCCGGGATAATTTATGGCTGCCATTGCAGGGCGAAATATTCACAGCGCTCCGTGCTCTTGTTCTCCAGGGCATGGGGATTACCGGAGGCCAGGAATACGAGGTCACCGCCGGCGGCGGGATAATGCTGTCCATTAATATACATCTGTACGTGACCGGATCGCATCAGGATAATCTCTTCGGCCCGATGAATATGCGGCAGATGGCTGACTTCTCCAGGATTGAGCGTCGTGGCATGCATATCGATCTTCGAGAGCCAGGGTGTAGGCTGGCTGAAGATCTGGCGGCTTTCGCCTTTGGCGGTGTGCTGGACGGGCATGGCGGCCCAGTCGAGGAGGAAGGAGTATTTGCCGCTTCCGGTGAATGTCGGGTTGGGCTGCTCCCGGGATCGGAAGCGGAAGAGATAAAAGATAGCCGTAGTTGTACTGGCGGTACGAAGGGAATAGATTGCGCCGGCATTAAAAAGGGCGATACCGCCGGGGCCTAATCTGGTTATACTATCATAGCTGGAGACGATCAAATTGCCTTCTTTTATGATGAGCAGGTCGTCGGAGCTGTCCGGCAGGGAGGAAGAGGCGAGCCCTTTATCGTGAGTTATGAAGAAAGTACGGACATCCAATAAAGACAAATCGTGGGTCGCGCCTCTGAGGACTTGCCCTTCGTTGCCGGGATAGGGGCGAACGCCGGAGGTGAGGGTGTCGGATTGGGGCAAAGCGCTCGGACCGGCGGAATGATGGCGCATAAGCGGAAGGCCCGCGGCAGCGGCAAGACCAATAAAAGCAGCAGAAAAGAGGATCGATTTCATATAATAAGCTTTAACCGTTAATCACGTTTTCTGGCCAATTGCAGTCCTTTCGTGGTGGTGTAGTATTTGGCGATCATGTTGGGCACTTCCCATGAGGGCATATCATTGTTCTTCACATATTCCAGGAACTTCTGCGTCACCCGGGCGAAATGGGCCTCATGTCCTTCCTTGTAGCTGTCGGGGATGACGACTTCCCAGCGGTTTCCTTCCTTCTTCAAGGTGATGCCGGGGTATTTGGTTTGCAAAGCAGCGAATGCGGTGGTCAGCATATGTTCGTAGGATGGGTCGTTGCCTGCGGGTTGGATATACAAGGTCGGGTGATACTGCACTGACGAGTCCTGCACGACCAGCAGGCTGGCCTTGCTGCCCCGCATCACGGACGCATAAGTGTCGTCTGCCCCTGCCGGGGCTTTGTAGGTCCAGGTAGCGGTGGTCCGGACATAGATTCCCTTGAGACGGTAGTTGATCTCGCCGTCCGCATAGACCTTCAATATAGTATCACCAGGGTCGGTCAGGGCCTTCCGGAGGAAATCCGGAAAAGTATCCAGTTTGGTGATCGTTTTGAATTGAGACAACGCGAGGTCAGTAGTCCAGTGCCGGGCATCATCCACCCGGATATCTTTGGTATAATCCAGTGTCTGGTCCGGGAAGGCTCCCCACTGCACCAGGTCGACAAGATGTGTCATGACGTCCACGATGCCTTCTCCCTGCTGCGAGACATCGAAGAACCAGGCCGGCCGTGTCAGCGCATTGCCGGAGACATATTTATACCAGCGATGGACACTGGATGCCACGATGCCGGGATGGGCCGGGCTGCCTTTTTCCTGAACGCCGTAGATAGCCGGCAAGGCCGCCAGTTCACGCTGGAGGATGCTGGTGATCTCATAGCGTTCCGTCATGATATCATAGAGGATGCGCCGGTGGGCGGCGGCCGTATCGAAGGTCTGGCGCAGCAGGCCAAAGGCCGAGTCATCGATGACCATGGGTTTGTCCCCCAGCACATTGAACCCCGCCTGCAGCGACTGCATGATATAGGTCGTTTTTTCCCGGTTGTTACCTGCGAGTATCACCGTGTTACCGGCCTTATCGGTGATCATCTTTTGCAGGTAGTCGGGGCCGGTATATACATGCTCGACCCAGTGCGTCGGGTCTTTTGGCCGCGCATTGTAGGCATTGATCTTATCGAGATGGGATTGAACGTCCGGGCCGGCCGGCGCATAGACAGATACGACGGAATCGATGTCGCCGTACATTGTCTTCTGTACGAGGGCAGCATGAAAATGGCCGGGATCGAGGGTGATCAGCCGGACAGGTTTGGCGATCGTGGCGGCGCTCGCGGCGGTGGAATCGGTGGAAGCGTTGGCCCGGGAGTCGGAACCCTGACAGGATACGAGCAGGGCACAGGCGAAGGCGGCGCTAACCAATCGGAGGTACAGTGTCATATGTGCATCGAATTATACCACAAGATACGGAGCCCGTTGCGGACGCGATAACATTCTGTTGGCCTCATCGTCGTTTTTGAATTTTTCGGCTACCGGGTCCCAATATACTTTTCTTTTCAGTTTCATGGCTATATGATGGATCAGGCAGGTCGAACAGGCCCGGTGAGCAATTTCTGCATTCGTTATAGGGGCCTTTCGGGACGCGATGCAGTCCAGCCAGTTGCCATGATGATCCTCGCTGACATACAGGTGTATTTCGTTCGGGCCGATCACCGACCGGATAATGGCGGGATCGCTGGCGTCCAGCGGTTTGACTCCACTGGCATCCGGTACGGGGTCGCTTGCGGTGACCCGGTAATCGCCCCGGGTGACGAAGATCCAACCCTTCGTGCCTTCGAATTTAATGCCATTGGGTAATTCATTGCTGACGACCATCCGAACGCCGTTGGCGTATAGCGCCTCGGTGCGGAAGATGCCATGCACGTCCCACAGCCCCTTGGTGGGAAAATCCGCATGGCCCCAGACTTCGACAGGGCCGGTATATTCCGTGTCCATGCCCCAGTGGGCGGAGTCGATATGATGCGCCCCCCAGCCCGTGATCATGCCTGCCCCGAACTGCTCGCAGCGCAGCCAGCCGGGCCGGTCAAAACCGGATTGCGGGTGTACCCTTTTCTCTGTGTAATATACCAGCGGCGTAGAGCCCAGCCAGGCATCATAGTTGAGGTTGGGCGGGACAGGCATCTCCGGCTCCACATCGCCGGAAGGGTCGCCGGGCAGGCCTACATATACTGTCCTTAGTTCCCCGATGCGCCCGTTGCGAACCAGCTCAGCCGCATAACGGAACTGGGAGGACGACCGCTGCTGGCTGCCGATCTGGAAGATCCGGCCGGACGCCTTCACCGTATCGGCCATGATCCGGCCTTCGGCGATGGTTAAGCTGGCGGGTTTTTGCAGATAGACGTCCTTGCCTGCCCTGACAGCATGCATGGCAGTGAGTGCGTGCCAGTGATCGGGCGTGCTGATGACCACAGCGTCGATATCCTTGTTCAGCAGCAATTCCTGGTGATCGTGGTAACCCTGTATCCCGTCATAGGGCTTGCCCGTCTTTTTCGTGTAGTAATCATTGATCAGCGTTTTCGCAGCATCTACGCGGTTGGAGTCAAGATCGCAGACGGCGATGATACGTGCCTGGTCATACTTCCAGATGCCCGGCAGGTCATGAATGCGCGAGATGCGGCCGGTGCCGATGGCGCCGACATTGATGCGGTTGCTGGGGGCATATTTGCCGAAAACGCTGGCTGGCACGATGGCCGGGAAGACGGCTGCCGCTACCCCTGCTTTGACAGTAGAGGCGATGAAGCGACGGCGGGAGAACGTGGACGACTGGCGAGCGGGGGAGAGAGAGGATTTTTTTTTCATATAAGGAAGTGTTTATTGGATGACAGTGACTTTGGCCGGCGTGGAGAAATATTGCCAGGCACTCTCCGCTTTTTCCTTGCTGAAATGCCCGTTGAAGACGACCCAGCGATAGCGGAGCACATAGTTATGGCCCGGCATCAGTGGCCAGTCGATGTCTTTGGTGGGGGAGAAATTAGCGTACATATCCCCGCGGCCGTTCGAATTGTCCGGCCAGACCCGCAGCGGTTCCGGGTAGTTGTAATTGCCGGGATAGGATATCATCTCCGCTCCCGCGTAGTCGCCACCGACGGCGCCCTGCACGATACACCACCGGGCTTTTGAGCCATCGGCTTCCTTGCGGTTCTTGCCTTCCGAGGTCAGCACCTCGCTGTTGTCCTTATTCCAGTCGGCCGTGGCGCGCCATCCTACTCCGCCATACCGATAAGCCAGTAACCGTACCGGATTGGGTGTAGCGCAGTTCAGCTGTATCGTCAGGTCAAAGAAATAATAGTCTTTACTGTCAGGCGACCGGTATACCCTTACGGTCTGTAATTCATTCATGGCGACTTCCTCTCCCCCTCCTTTTTGGAAGGCCACATGTTCCTGCAGGGCCTCATACTCCGCGAATACAGGACCACTGACGATCGAGGCAAAGCGCGTGAAACGTACTGTGCCCTTCCGGTCCTTCAGGTTCCAGAAATCGACCGTATCGCCCTTATACAATACATGGGTCCACGGGTCCCAGACGCCATAGTGATGATAATGGTCCGGCGCCTGGATGCGGGTCAGCACCTGGCCTCTTGTCATCGCTTTGAACTTGCAGTAAGGCCAGTGCCGAATCCGGCAAGAAAGTGATGGCGTCGAGGTCGGCTTCGGCAGGGATGGCCAGTCCGTTCATGGGCCGGGAGATGTCTACTTCCAGCGTGGCGATGCGTTGCGGCGCCGCTGCGGGCAAGGATTGGGACCAGCCACGGCTGGCAGGGAGGGATAGCAGGCAAAGCAAAATGTGTCTGAGCATAACAGGAGGTTTTATGGTAGTGTCAGTATAGTCTCTACGCTGTTGGATGTACCCGGCCGTGAACTGCCGGGCTGTCCGCCACCGGCGGCAATACCATACCGCCCGGGCAGATGTACGCGCTGCATTTTGTCATCGATGACGGTAAAAGCATCGGGGGCGACGGAAAAGCGAAGGCTTTGTTCCTCTCCGGGCCGGAGGTGGATACGGCGGAAGCCACGCAGGCAGCGGATGGGCACGGGTACACGGGCGTCGAGGGCAGAGATGTAGACCTGGGTAATTTCGTCACTTTCCGCCGGCCCGGTATTCTTTACGTGTATGGTAAGATGAAGGCTGTCGGTGGGGTGGACGGGGTTATCGACGCTCAGGCTGTCGTAATGGAAGGTAGTATAGCTGAGTCCGTAGCCAAAGGGATAGAGGACCGGGCCTTTGAAATAGCGGTAAGTTCGTCCCGCCATGGCATAGTCGCCAAAGGCAGGCAAGTCTTTTAACGACCGGTTGAATGTGACAGGCAGTCTGCCGGCAGGATTATAATCCCCGAACAGTACGTCTGCAATGGCCTGACCGCCGGCCTGCCCCGGATACCAGGCCTCTATGATCGCCGGCAGGTGCCTGTCCTCCCAGTTAACGGCCAGGGCGCTGCCGTTCAGCAGCACCAGCACGACGGGCTTACCCGTTGCTGCTACGGCCCGGATCAGATCTTCCTGCACTTTCGGCAGATCCAGGCTGGTGCGGTCTCCGCCTTTGAACCCGGCGATATTGACGTCCATTTCTTCCCCTTCGAGCCGTGCTGACAGTCCCATGCAAAGGATGACGGCGTCGGCCTGCTGGGCGGCCGCCAGTGCGGCTGCTTTCAATAGCCCGGCGGTGCTGGCCTGTTGTATGGACCATACCAACTGCACGCGGGCGTCGCCATAGGATTCCCCCGCTTCTACCCGTACCCGGTATTTTTTTCCTGCCTGTAACGGGAGGGCGATGGATTTTCTCAGCCGGGGATCATTGAATTCGTCGCGGAAATGATAACTGGTATTGGCGATAAGGCTGTCGTCAAGATAGAGATTGACCTTACACGTGGTGATGATGCCCAGCTGGTAGAGGCCCGACTTGTCCGGGGTGATGTCACCGTTCCATTTGACGCCGAAGTTATCATCATCCATGTCTTTCCGCGGCGCTCCGTCTCCCCAGTTGTCATCCAGCACTGTTTCGACCGCGGTGAACAGCACATAGCCTTTGAAGTCTTTATCGGGATAATAGTCTGCCTTGAGTCCTGGTGTGCCGTCGTGGGAGAGGACTGTAGCGGGGACAGGAGCGAAGGAAGGCAGTCCGTCGGCCAGTTCGCAGCCTTTGGCATATAAAATGTTTGTGCCCGCACCCAATTTTTCACGGATGCCTTCCAGCGGGGTAATGGCTTTGGACGGCAGGCCATTGTAATTGCCCAGGAGCATGGTCCATTCATCGGCGTTGGGTCCGATGACGGCCAGTGTCTTCAGGTCCTTCTTCAGCGGCAGGAGCTGGTGATCGTTTTTGAGGAGAACGATGGATTTGCGGGCGGCTTCGAGCGCCAGCGCCTTATGTTCTTTGCTGTCCACTACTGAGTGGGGGATGCTTGCGTACTTCACTCGTTCCGCCGGGTCGAACATGCCGAGTTTGAAACGTGCGGTGAACAGGCGTTTGACGGCTACGTCGAGTTCTTTTTCGGTGATGATATGGTTGGCTACGGCTGCCGTCAGATGGGTGAACGTGGTGGCGCATTCCAGGTCACAGCCGGCTTTGACGGCGATGGCGCCGGCCTCTTCGGGCGTGGGCACGATTTTATGATGCTGGTAAATATCATCGATGGCGCCGCAGTCGGATACGACGTATCCCTGGAATCCCCATTCTTTTCGAAGGATGGTCGTGAGCAGGCGGCTGCTGCCACAGCAGGCCTCGCCGCGCAGCCGGTTGTAGGCGCACATGACGGAATACGCCTTCCCTTCTTTGACGCCCATTTCGAATTGAGGCAGGTAGGTTTCGCGGAAGTCCCGCTCGTCGACCCGGGCGTCGAAGAAATGACGTTCCGGCTCGGGGCCGCTGTGGACGGCAAAGTGTTTGACCGTCGCAATGGTTTTGAAATAGTGTGGGTCGTCTCCCTGCAGGCCTTTGATGAATTGGACGGCGAGCCGGCCGGTCAGCCAGGGATCTTCTCCATAGGTTTCCTGGCCTCGCCCCCAGCGGGGATCGCGGAAGATATTGATATTGGGTGACCAGAAGGTCAGCCCTTCGTAGATCAGTCTTTTGCCTTTGCGGGCGAAATCATGGTGTTTGGCCCGGGCTTCATCTGAGATGGCTGTGGCCATGCGAAACTGCATATCTTCATCCCATGCGGCGCCCAGTCCAATAGCCTGTGGAAAAACCGTTGCCAGTCCAGCCCTGGCAACGCCATGCAGGCATTCGTTCCACCAGTTGTATTCGGGGATACCCAGGCGGGGAATGGCCGGCGCGGCATTCATCATCTGTCCGATCTTTTCTTCCAGTATCATGCGGCTGACGAGGTCGTCCACGCGTTGGTCGACGGGAAGTTCAGGATTCATAAAAGGCATCGCGGCAATGGAGTCCTTTGCATTGGGCGGCTGTGCGTTCCGGTGACAGGAATTGTTGACAAAAAAAATAGATACGATGGTGATGGGCAGAAATAGCTGTTTCATAATGGAAGCAATGGGTGATGAATGGCACCCAATAAATGTATAGCTATTCCCTGAAAATGTAACCGATTACATTTATAATTCTTTTCTTAGTGAGGAGGGGTATTTCCGGATCGCCTGAACGCTTTCGTCGCGGCATAGGTCGCCACGTAGGGGTCGATGTAGGATTGTGCGGCGTTGTATACCATGAATCCGATCCCACGAGCGTCACCGGCCCGTACTTGTCTTTGAATGAAATCATAGAATGATTGATGGGGGATGAAAATAATGCTTTGCTTTCGATAAATTTGCAGTAACAGATGAAAAAGATTTTTTTTGCCGTAGCGTTATTCACTGCCATTCATGCGACGGCCCAGAGCGATAACAATCAGCAGGCCGATGCCATCCTGCACATATGGGAGACCCAGGAAAAAGACGGGAAGATGCAGATATTGAATTCAGGCGACCTCGCGGTCAGGGATGGCGCCTTGTATATGCGCGTCTATAAGGGCATCCCGATGTTCGGGAAGAAGGTTAAATGGAACCTGGCAGAATGAGTAAGAAAACCAAGCCCTCTTCGCCCACCGCCCCTCTGACTTTTAAAGAGCGGATCACGGCGCTCCGCAACCTCCCCCGGTTCTTCCGGTTAGTATGGGAGACCAGCCCGGGCATTATGCTGGCCGACTTCCTGCTGCGCATCGCCCGTTCGGCCATCCCTGTCAGCATCCTCTATGTGGGCAAACTGATCATCGACCAGGTCGTGCTGTTGTTGTCCGGTAGCGCGAATGGCGCCGGCGTGCACGGCATGGGTCGTGCCGCTATGCACCACACCTGGCTAAGCGCCGTACCGGGGCCGGCTGGACTGCATCATCTGTGGCTGCTCGTGGCGCTGGAGTTTGGCCTCGCGCTTATATCGGACGCTCTCATGAGGGCTATAACATTGTTAGATAGTTTATTAGGTGAGAAATTCTCGAATTTTACTTCCATTCGGATCATGCAGCATGCTGCGCAGCTGGACCTGGACCAATTCGAAGATTCTACCTTCTACGACAAACTGGAGCGGGCGCGGCAGCAGACGAGCGGCCGGACGGTGTTGCTGTCACAGGTACTCGGGCAGGTGCAGGACCTGATCAGCATGGCTTTTCTGGCGGCGGGACTGGTCGCTTTCAACCCCTGGCTGATCCTTTTGTTGTTGGTAGCGGTCATTCCCGCATTCCTGGGAGAGTCCTATTTCAACGACCGGAGTTATGCGCTGACAAGGGCGCAGACGGAGGAGCGCCGGGAGCTTGATTATCTCCGTTATCTGGGCGCCAGTGACGATACTGCCAAGGAGGTAAAGCTATTCGGGCTGTCCGGCTTTTTGATCGACCGGTTTCGGGGGTTATCGGATAAATTTTACCGCGACGGCCGGGCGCTGGCGATCCAGCGGTCCGGCTGGGGGACGCTGTTTTCTTTATTGGGCAGCGTCGGTTATTACGCGGCGTACGTCGTCATCATCTTACACGCTATACAGGGTCGCCTGTCCATCGGTGACCTGACCTTTCTGGCGGGTTCGTTCCGGCAACTGCGGAGCCTGCTGGAAGGCATCCTGAACCGCTTTACCAGCGTCTCGCAGGGGGCTATTTACCTGCAGGATCTGTTCGAATTCTTCGAGATCAGACCGCGGATCGAGCCGGCTGCCCATCCTCATCCGTTCCCTCAGCCTATTCGTGAAGGTTTTGTTTTTGAGGATGTCGGCTTTCGGTATCAGCATTCCGAGCGCTGGGCCAATCGTCACCTGAGCTTTTCGCTTCGGGCAGGAGAAAAGCTGGCGCTGGTGGGGGAGAATGGCGCGGGGAAGACCACGCTAATCAAATTGCTGACCCGGCTGTATGATCCTACCGAAGGGCGAATCCTGTTGGACGGCGTGGACCTGCTGGAATATGATCCCGCCGAATTGCGGAGCCAGGTGGGGGTTATCTTCCAGGACTTTCTGCGTTATCAGATGACGATGGCGCAGAATATCGCCGTCGGCAATATCGACCGGAAGGAAGACCGCGGACTGATCGAAGCATCGGCGCAGCAGAGCCTGGCCGCCGCGCTGGCCGAAAAATTACCCGGCCGCTATGACCAGGAACTGGGCCGGCGGTTCCGTCAGGGGGTAGAGCTATCCGGCGGCGAATGGCAAAAGGTTGCGCTGGCCAGGGCCTATATGCGCGATGCTCAGCTGCTCATCCTGGACGAGCCTACTGCTGCACTGGATGCCCGGGCGGAGTACGAAGTCTTTCAGCGGTTTGCGGAACTGACGAAGGGGCGGACGGCGGTGCTGATCTCACACCGGTTCTCTACCGTTCGCATGGCGGACCGCATATTGGTTTTGGAGAAGGGGGAGATGCTGGAGATAGGGAGCCATGAAGAGCTGCTGGCGAAGGGGGGAAGGTATGCGGAGCTGTTTCATTTACAGGCGAGGGGGTATCGGTGAAGGGCGGCGTTGCCCGGCACGGTCTTGCTGCCTTCAACTTTGCTTCAAAATCATTGCCGAAAATAGCAGGCTGAAAAACTCAGCTATTTTTGTAATATGAAGGTTCTCATCATCGAAGACAACCAGGAGCTGGCCCGGAATATCCGCGACTTTCTCGCCCGCGAGGGTTATATCTGTGAATCCTGCGACACGCTGGAGGCGGCGAAGGAGAAGCTCGAACTGTTCCGGTACGACTGCATCCTGCTGGATATAGGACTGCCGGACGGCAATGGGATCAGCCTGCTGAACCTTATCCGGGCAGAGCATAAGGACAGCAATGTACTGATCATTTCTGCGAAAAATGCATTGGATGACAAGATCATCGGCCTGGAAAAGGGCGCCGACGATTATATCACCAAGCCCTTCCACCTGGCCGAACTCAATGCCCGTATCCGGGCCGTCTACCGCCGCAAGAACCTGGGCGGGACGAATATAGTCGCCTTCAACGAGATCAGCCTCAATACCGACACCTTCGAAGTCCGGGTAGGGGATCACCTGCTGGACACCACTCCCAAGGAATTCGATCTCCTGCTGTACTTCATCGTCAATAAGAACCGCGTCCTGTCGCGTCAGGCCATTGCGGCCCACCTGTGGGGGGATTACACGGATAATTTGGCTAACTTCGACTTTGTATACCAGCACGTCAAGAACCTGCGCCGGAAGATCAGCGGGGCCGGGGGTGTGGACTATATCAGCACGGTTTACGGGCTGGGGTACAAGTTCAATTCGCACAAGCCGGAGTAGGGTATGAAGCTCACAACTAAATTCACTTTGTGGTATTTCGGTATCATGCTGTTCGTTTTACTGATCGGCGGATACATCGTCTACTATGAGATCCAGAATAAGATCAGCAGGGTGGAAGTGGTGAGGCATCAGCGGCTGAACGACCTGATTGCCGAGCAGGTCAGGGCGGGAGGAGATTATACCAATCATCCTACCCGCAAGCGGGCGACGGTTACACCTATCCCCGCCGATTCCGTGCCGAAGGGCATTTTCACGTATTATACCCGCGGGATCGACTGGAACCCGGAATTTCAGATGAATGAATACCGGTTGCTGGTGACTTCCTTTTACCTCATCAAAGGGCAATGGTACCGGATAACGACCTACTCCTTCATTCCCTCCTTCTATCAACTGATGCCGGGGGTGGTCGATTCTTTCAAGTGGATATTTCTGCTGCTGCTAGTCCTGGTCGTTATCTCGGCGGGGCTCATCTCCAAGTATATCCTGGCTCCCTTCAAGCGTACGCTGCGGGTGATCCAGTCCTTCGATTTGAAACAGAAGACGGCCATCCGGCTGCCGGATACCCGGACTTCCGAATTCCGGGAATTGAACGTATTCCTGCAAAAGATGACGGAAAAAGCACGGGAGGACTATCAATCGCTGAAAGAATTTACGGAAAATACCTCCCACGAGCTGCAGACGCCTACGGCCATCATCCGCGGCAAATTAGACCTGCTAATGGAATCCGACATCCGGGACGAACAGGCCATCCTTATTGCGGAGACGCAGAACGCCCTTGAGCGGTTGTCCCGCATCCACAGCTCGCTGACGCTACTGACCAAGCTGGAGAACCACGAATATGAACCTAATACGACGGTCTGTATCAGCCAGCTCACCCGCGAAACACTAAATTCCTTTGAAGAGCTGATCCAGCTGAAGTCACTGACGCTGACAACGACGATAGCAGAAAAAATATATGTGCCCCTGCATCCTTCGCTGGCCGATCTGCTGTTGGCCAACCTGATCGGCAATGCCATCCGGCACAATGTGCCGCCGGCGACGGCCGACCTTTCGGGAAAGGGCCTTATCCAGGTCAACCTGACCCGTGACGGCCTGGTCGTGGTCAACACGGGGCGGCAACCCCAGGTGCCGACTGTGGAATTATTTGAACGGTTCAAAAAGGGGAATTCCGGCAGCGACTCGATTGGCATCGGCCTTGCTATCGTGCGCCAGATCTGCGATTTAAGCCATTTTACCATAGATTACCAATATATCGACGGCTTCCATTGTCTTGCGGTCGGATTCAGCCCTCGCGTAATGCCTTCAAAATTGCTTCAAAATCTTTCGCTCCCTTTACATAGCCGGACATCATCCGGTCCCACATTGCAGCCATAGTCACCCAAGTCTGGATAACAGCATTTATGCAGAAAAGAAAAAACAGTTCTTTAACCATGTCAAAACAGTTACGAATCGGTCTGCTCCGGGGGCTTTCCTGGTCCTTACTGCTCAGCATAGGCACGCTAAGTGTCAGAGCTCAGGCGCTGACGCTCAAACAGGCTGTACAAACCGCTCTGAACAACTATGGGACCATCCGTGCCAAAGCAGATTATGTGAAGGCATCCCAGGCGAATGTCAAGGAAGTAAAGACAGAATATTTGCCCGATGTCAACTTCGCAGCCCAGCAGGTATATGGTACGGCCAATTCCAATTACGGTCCCCTGGCAAGCTACAAGGTTCCTCCGGTAGCTTCTGGCGGACCCGTAGTGGCGACCCAGAACTGGAATGCCGCCTTCGGCGCTCTCTACTGGACAAATATCAACTGGGATTTCTTCCAGTTCGGCCGGTATAAGCAAAAGACCAGGGCGGCAGAGGCCATAGTATATCAGAACCAAAGCGACCTGGACCAGGAACGCTTCGAGCAGAGCGTCAGGGTCTCGGCGGCGTATCTCAATCTTGTGGCGACACAGAAGCTGATCATTTCGCAGCAAAAGAACCTCGACCGGGCTGTGGCCTTCCAGACCGTCGTCACTGCCCGGGCCAAGAGCGGCCTCAATCCTGGTGTAGACTCTTCCCTCGCTAATGCTGAAGTATCGAGCGCCAGGATCGCGCTGACCAATGCCATAGAGGCCGAACAGGAGCAGGCCAATCAACTGGCGCAGCTGATGCAGGTGCGGCCCCCCGATTCGAATAATTATTCGCTGGACTCGGCTTTTGTCAACAATATCCCGGCATCATTAGGCAATGCGCCGACCGTTACGCTGAACAATCATCCCTTACTGAAATTTTTCCAGGAACGCGTGGCGGTCAGCAATGAAGAGGCCAAGTATTTGCGGACCCTTGCCTATCCGACCTTTTCATTGATTGGGGTGTTCCAGGACAGGGGTACCGGCTTCGATTATAATTACGGCACCCCTGGAAGTGTCACTAACAACGCCAATGGATATTCTCCCAACTATTTCAAAGGTGTAGGTTTCGAGACCGCCAACTATCTGATTGGTGTGGGGGTTTCCTGGAACATCACCAGTCCGCTCCGGGTGCATCACCAGGTAGTGGCGCAGAATTTCACGACAGCGGGATTACAGGAAGAATATGGATTGGTCAGCCAGGAATTAGAGGCCCAGGTGATCCTGTCCGAGACCCGGATCAGGAATGCCCTGGAAAACTACCGGGAGGCGCCGGTGCAGGTCAAGGCGGCTTCGGACGCCTATATCCAGAAAGAGACACTATATAAGAACGGACTGGCGACGATAGTGGACGTGACCACAGCGGCCTTTATCCTCAACCAGGCTGAAACGGAAAGGGATGTCATCGACACCAATGTCTGGCAGGCCCTTTTGTTTAAGGCTGCATCTACCGGCGATTTCGGGTTGTTTTTTAATCAGTTTTAATTGAATCGTATCAACCATGGGATTAATCAGAACAGCGCTCAGAAAACCTATTACCATCTTAGTATTGGTGGCGGGCATCTTTTTCTTCGGTATCAGCGCCATAAGGAGCATCAAGATCGATATCTTCCCCAACCTGAATCTGCCGGTGATCTTTATCTCCCATCCTTATGGCGGCTTCACCCCCGACCAGATGGAGACCTATTTCGGCAAGCAATATGTCAACCTGCTGTTGTACGTCAGCGGTGTAAAGAGCATTGAATCCAGGAATATCCAGGGGCTGACCCTGATCAAGCTGACTTTCTATGAAGGTACGAATATGGCGCAGGCAGCGGCGGAAGTGACGTCTTACAGTACGCGGGCACAGGCCAGTTTTCCACCCGGGTCGCAGCCGCCTTTCATCCTGCGCTTCGACGCCAGTACCCTGCCGGTGGGGCAGTTGGTGTTGAGCAGTCCCACCCGCAGCAATAACGAGCTGCAGGATCTGGCCAACGTCTATGTGCGGGCGCAATTCAGCAGTGTGCCCGGCCTGGTGTCGCCGGCGCCCTTCGGCGGTAATGCCCGTACCGTCGTTATTAAGGCCGATCCGGAACTCTTGCGGGAGCATAACCTCACCCCCGACCAGTTGGTGCAGGCCCTGGATCTCAACAACCAGGCATTGCCGTCGGGCAATGTCCGTATCGGTAACCTGAACTATTTTACGCCGACCAATTCGACGATCGAGAAGGTCAAGGATTTCGAGAATATTCCCATTTATTACAATGGCGTACAGAACATTTACCTGAAGGATGTGGCCAAAGTGGAGGATGGGGCCGATATCACGGCCGGCTATGCGCTGATTGACGGTAAGCGTAGTGTCTATCTACCTATTACAAAATCGGCCACCGCCTCGACCTGGTCGGTGGTGCAGGACCTGAAGAAGGCGATCCCGCGCTTTCAGGCACAACTGCCTCCAGACGTCAAGATGTCCTATGAGTTCGACCAGTCGGTGTATGTCATCAACTCCGTGAAGAACCTGCTGGAGGAGGGGGCCATCGGCGCCGTCCTCACCGGCCTGATGGTGCTGTTGTTCCTCGGTGACGTTCGCGGCGCCCTGATCGTGATCATCACCATCCCGGTGTGCGTGATCTCGGGCATCCTGTTCCTGAACCTCGCCGGTCAGACTATCAACATCATGACCCTGAGCGGCTTGTCGCTGGCCGTCGGTATCCTGGTGGATGAGTCGACGGTGACCATAGAAAATATTCACCAGCATATGGACCTCGGCAAGCCCAAATCACTGGCGATCTGGGATGCCTGCCGGGAGATTGCCTTTTCCAAGTTGCTGATCTTGTTTTGTATCCTGGCAGTATTCGCTCCGGCCTTTTCGATGAGTGGTATTCCAGGCGCGTTGTTCCTTCCCTTGGCGCTGGCCATCGGCTTTTGCATGATCACCTCCTACCTGATGGCACAGACTTTTGTACCGGTGATGGCCAACTGGCTCATGAAGACGCATCACGAGAAAGAAGGACAAAAGGCGTTTGCTTCGGATGAAGAAGAGTTCAAGGCTTCCGGTCTCACGGCCGAAAGCGAGCAGCACATTGCGGAGGAGAAGCAAAAGCTGATGGAGCATGGCACAGGCAAAGACGGAAAGGAAACGGGCTTTGACAAATTCCGCAAGCGATTCATCCGCTTCATGGATCGGATGATGCCTTACCGGGTGGTCATTGCCATTCTCTATATCGTATTCGGTCTTGGGGGCGCCTGGCTGCTGATCTCCCATATTGGGCGGGACGTGCTTCCTAAATCCAATGTGGGGCAATTCCAGGTGAGGCTTCGGGCTCCTGACGGGACACGCATTGAGCGGACGGAGCTATACACGGTCAAGGCGCTGCATATCCTCGACACCATGGTCGGCCACAGCAATGTAGAGGTGACTTCGGCCATGGTGGGCATGCATGGCAGCCAGTTCTCGACCAACCCTGTCTACCTTTTCATGGCCGGACCGCAGGAGGCGGTATTACAGGCCAGCCTGAAGGAGGATTTCAAGGTGAACATGGACAATCTGAAAGAAGATTTCAGGGCCCATGTGGCCAGGGATATGCCCGAGCTGAAGGTTTCCTTCGAGCCGATCGAACTGACCGACAAAATCCTCAGCCAGGGTTCACCGACGCCCATCGAGATTGCGCTCAGCGGAAAAAATAAGAAGATCAACGAACAATATGCCGACAGCGTCGTGGCCAGGCTAAAGCAGATCCCTTACCTGCGGGATGTCCAGATCGACGAGGCCATTCATTACCCGGCCATCGACATCAATATCGACCGTATACGGGCCGCGCAGCTAGGTGCCAATGCCAGCGAGATCAACCGTTCGCTGATCGCGGCGACATCTTCCTCCCGGTTTACGGACAAGCAGGTCTGGCAGGACCATTCGAGCAACCTGTCCTATTTTGTCCAGGTGGAGGTACCGGAAAACCAGATGACCAGTATACATGACATCGGTGAGACACCTGTAGTGCCCAACCAACCCCGGCCGCAGCTGAGCGATATCGCGTCACTTAAGCGGGACACGGTGTACGGTGAAGCGGATGATATCGGTGCCATTCCTGAATTGTTCGTGACGGCCAATATCAACAAAAAAGACCTTGGGCATGCGACCGATGATGTTCAGAAGGCAGTCGCTTCGCTGGGCAAACTGCCGCGTGGTCTTGTCCTCAATATCAGGGGGCTGTCCAATGTGTTGATCGACACGCTGGACAGTCTGCAGACCGGGCTGATCGTCGCTGTCATCGTCATTTTCCTGATGCTGGCGGCCAATTTCCAGTCCTTTAAAGTATCGCTGGTCACCCTGTGTACCGTGCCGGCCGTATTGCTGGGCTCGTTGGGCTTATTGATGATCACCGGCAGTACCCTCAATCTGCAGTCATACATGGGTATGATCATGTCGGTCGGGGTATCCATTTCCAACTCGGTGCTGCTGGTCACCAACGCGGAAGAGCTGCGCATGCTGTCGGGGGATTCGCTCAAGGCGGCGCGGGAAGCGGCCGGTACGCGTCTTCGTCCTATCCTGATGACCAGTGTGGCGATGGTGGTCGGTATGATCCCAATGGCATCGGGTCTGGGCGAGGCGGGCGATCAGGCGGCTCCACTGGGCCGTGCCGTCATCGGCGGGCTGATTGCCAGCACTTTTGCGACGCTGTTTATGCTGCCGCTGATATTTGCCGGCGTACAGCGGAAGACGACCATCGAGTCCGTCTCGCTGGATCCCTCCGATAAGGGAAGCAAACATTACATCCCGTCGTTGTATGAGCATCAGGTCGAAGAAAAGCATCCGGTCGAAGAAAGGAAGGATCAGCATGATGACCAGCATGACGGCAAAGATCAATCGAAGGAAAATTAATGAACATAAAGAAAATGATGAACACAATGAAAAATAATCGCTCATCCATCGTCCTGCTCGCGGCGGCCCTGCTCATGCTCGGCGTGCTTAGCGGCTGTTCGTCCTCGGACGGAGGGGCGAAGACCAAAGACAGTCAGGCAGACAGCGGCAGTAGCAAATCAATTCCGGGCGGCGGGAAGAACGACAGCGCCGGCGGAGGTCAGAAAGACAGCGCGGCCATCACCCCGGTCGTGTCGCTAATGAAGGGCCGGCTTTCCACAACCCTGTATGTCCCCGGTGAGCTGGAGGCTTTTTACCAGGTGGACCTGTATGCGAAAGTCGCCAGCTTCGTAAAGAAATTATATGTAGATATCGGCTCTGAAGTGAGGGAAGGCCAGTTGTTGGCGACCATGGAAGCCCCCGAGATACAAAGTCAGCTGGCTACCGCTTTATCGAGAGAGAAGGCCCAGGAAGCGATCTATATTGCGGACAAGGCCAGTTATGACCGGGTGATAGAGACGGCCAAGACGCCCGGCACGATCTCGCCCAACGATATCGATCAGGCCGATGCCAAACAGAAGTCCGACAATGCGCAGCTGGAAGCGTTGAAGGCTGCATACAATGAAGTTGCCGAGACGTTGAAATACCTGGAGATCCGGGCGCCTTTCGATGGGGTCATCAGTGCGAGGAACACCAATCCCGGCGCCTATGTCGGCCCTTCCGGCCAGGGACAGGCCACACCGATGTTCACCTTACAGCAGCAGAAGCATATGAGATTGGTGGTATCGGTACCGGAGGCTTATACCGGCTTCCTCTATGATCAGGATGTGGTGAAGTTCACCGTCAAGGCATTACCCGACCGCCAGTTCACGGCAAAGGTGCGCCGGCTGGCCGGCGCGCTGGACAACAGGCTGCGGGCAGAAAGAACGGAAATGGATGTGTACAGCAATGACAAGACCCTGCTGCCGGGAATGGTGGCGGAAGTAGATCTGCCGCTGCCCTCCAGGGATAGTACCTTCATCGTGCCTTCGTCGGCCGTTGTCAACGGGACCGAGCAGGTTTTCGTCGTGCGGGTAACGCCCGATCATAAGGCCGAATGGATCAATGTAAGACTAGGCCGTTCGGAAGGAGGCAGGATGGAGATCTACAGTGACAACCTCAAAGAAGGGGATCTGTTGGTGCAGCGTGCCAGCGAAGAGACCCGCAACGGAATGGGTATCAATCCGGGTAAGGTAATCCCCAGCTATAAGGGCAATCCTCCAGCTCAGGCCGGACATTGAGTTCGCTTTCGGCTGTCCTCTACTTGCCGAGATCTGTGGGATGCTGTCCGCTATTGGCCCCGGTCAGCAGTCCTCCGGTGGTGGATCCCGGCGTCCAGTAGTTGCCGGAGAGGATGATCATGTTCAGCATCTTGATGCTATTGTCGTAATAGTCGAAATCCTTCAACTTGAAGCGTACAATGTAATCCCAGCATTTATTCAGCCAGTCCTGGTTGTCGGGGCTGGACATAGCGGCCACTGCGAAAGGACAGATAAAGCATAGCGCTTCGAAATAGCGATGCGGCAGATCTTCACCGGCAAGGTTGTATCCTGCCGATATATTGTCGGGATTGCCCTTCGTGGTACCGCGGATCCAGCTGTTGATCTTCGCCAGGAACGCGGCAGCCTGCGGATCGCCGGAAATCAGGTAATCCGTCGACACGCGCCAGGGCACGCGGCATGCATTGAAATTGTATTGCCCGTCATATTTGGACTCCAGGTAATTGGCCTGTGCCGGCTCGGCGTATAGGTTGGCGTCATCATCCGTTACGGGACCGTCACCATGAACCTGCTGGCCGAGACTATCCGTACCGGGGACTGCATTAAAACCCATTGCAGCTGCCACGCGGGTATGTTTGATGAAATCGGGTATCAGCCCTGCTTCCGGGCTGTAGGTATTCTGCAGATAACGAAATATCCGGTAATTATTGTTAATGACGGTGTCCCAGAACGGGTCCGCTGTCGCCTCCCGGAAGGCACGCAGATGATCGGGCATGAAATCGGACGAACGGGTGTCATAATAATCCCTGCTCCGGGGAGTTTCACCATCTTCTTCCATTACGATATGGGTTATGGGGTTGATCTCCAGGCGACGGATAGCACTGATCATCGCCAGTGCTTCCTCCCGGTAGGGAATATTGCTGTGATGGCCCCACTGTGCATCGGCCAGCAGCAGGGAATAGGCGATATCCATGTCTCCGTCCGTAGCCGTGCCGCCATCAAGGCTGAGGCAATCCTTGGTTTGCATCCAGGCCATCAGGTGCGAACTGGACTGGGCGGGATGGGATTTGTACCAGCGATAGAGGCAGTCATAAGTCTCCTGCGCAGTGGAGTCGAAACCGGCCATCAGTGCGACGATCACCATTCCATAACCCTGTCCCTCCGATACGCAGATGTTTGTCCCCCTTGTCCCTTCGAACCAGACGTAGCTTTCACCCTGTCTGCATCCCGATTTGATATAGTGTATCTTCCATTGCCGGTAGAAACTACGGACGGTGTCGTCCATTTCCTCCTGGCTGATATGATTGGGGAGGATCGTGCCGGCTGTATAGGGGGAATGTTGGGGAAAAGACCGGTAAGGTTCAGGGAGGTAGGCCGCGGCAGCAACAGCGGAAGGGCTGCTACCGGACGGATTGCTAGCAAAATGAGCGGTTGTACTCTCGGGGACCTTGGGAATTGCGGGCGGATTGGGCCGGACATCGATGGGTTGCGCGAGACAACGGAAGGTCAATGGTACGAAAATCAGTAATGACACTATCCCTTTTACACTGTGCATATTCCTTTGTATATTTCGCAGTAATAACTTTTTTATAACGTTTCTGCGGATGTTAAGATCTATAGTTTTATGGTTCGTCTGTTGTTGCTGGGCGACTTCGACAGCCCTGGCCGGTGATTACACCGAAGAGGAAGCGAGGACAGCGTGGGCGCATTGGAAACATCAGCCACTGACAGAAAGCAATTTCCTTGCCATCTGTGATCTGTTGCAGGATATAGGGAAAAACAACATCAATATCAGTTATGAGATTCTTTCTGAATATGAACCTATAGTGAGGAAGGTGGGCAACAAGGCATGGACCCATATTTTGTTGATGGGCTGGGCGAAGGCCAAAGAGTCGCTGGCCTGGTTTGCAGATGCGGAGGCCCTTTACCGGCAGGCGCTGGACAATGCGGCCGGCGACAGCCGCCGTTTTGACGAGGTGATGGTAGATATGTCACTGATGTATGCGGAATGGGGGAAGACCGATTCGCTGGATAAATATGTCTTGATGGGCAAGCGTTCTGCTGCCCGGGCAGGAGACCTGGAAAACCTGTCCTTTCTATACACTTTTCGCGTATACGCTGGGACAAAAATAATTGTAACTGCCCTATCCCGTTGCTCAATTCCAGGCCGCAAAAAGGAACGGCAGCCATAGTGGCTGCCGTGTTCCCGGGTGAGGGGTAAAAGGGAAGGGGTAAAAGGGAAGGGGTCGACTTCGAATTATTTGATGATAATGATTTGTTTGGTTAATATGGACTGGCCATCCGACAATAGCGCGATATAGGCTCCGGCTGCAAGGTTGCTGCCGATGGCGACCTGCTGAATACCCTGGAATTCCGACCAGTCTTTAACCATCAGCTTTTGACCTTTCATGTCGAAGAGCTGGAATTGGGCCTGGTTGACGGCAGAAGGCGACTCGACGGTCAGTTGACCGTTGGTGACAACCGTCGGATAGATACGGATGGCGGCCGATGCCTGCATAGGCAGGCTGACGATGGTGGACCAGGAAGTTGATCCGTCGTGGTCTACCATTTCCAATCGATAATATACATTTCCGTTATAAGTGAATTGGTCCGTATACGAGTATTGCTGGGTGGTACTGCTGTCGGCCGTGACGGCGGCGACAGTGCCCACATCCTGGAAGGTTTCGTTATCGGTGCTGCGTTGCACGATAAAGTGGTCGAAGTTGACGGCGTTGGAGGTTGTCCATTTCAATAAGGCTTTGTCTCCGGGCAGCAGGCTGGCTGTCCAGCTATTGACGGTGACTGGAAGGATGGTATAGGTGTTGGAATAGGATACGACGTCATAGCCGCCGTTCTGGTAATATTCCAGCACCGTGTTATAAGTACCGGCCGGAAGTGTCGCCGAATAAGTAGAGGTAGTATAGGATTGGTCCTGCCACTGGTCGAGCACCCAGGTAGTACCGCCATCGAGGCTCAGGCGGAAGCCGTCGTCGCCACCCGCGGTGAATGTATAGTTGCCGGCGGCAAGGGTCTGCGTCAGCATATAAATGGCGCTGAACTGGAAGGTGGTAACCGAACACTGGTTGGTATAATAAGTGGCGGTATTGCTGCCACCGGTATTGCCAAAATTTTCGTAGAAATTGGGGCTGGAGCTGATCCCTTCGGTCACGCTACCTTTATAAGTTTGGAAATTTTCTCCCTGGTATACATAGCCGATCCAGACGTTATTGGTGCCGTAGGTAGTCTGGCTGCCGGTGCCCGTGCAGATCTGGGTAATATTATAGGAGACCTCGTTGGCGCCGCCGTCCTGGTAATATTCCAGGATCATATTATAAGTAGTCGCGCTGGCGATCGTAAAAGTATATGTGGTCGTGGTATAGCCGTGATCGTTCCAGTTATTAATGACATAGCTCACGTCTGCGTTCATGCTGAACCGATATCCATCGTCCCCGCCGACCGTGATGGTGTAGGTGCCGGCGGCAAGTGTCGTCTGGAGCATGAAGCGGACGCTCATATTCAGAGCTGTCACCGGGCAACCAGCGGTGCTGAAGGTCGCTCCCGAGCCGCCAAAGCCTTCGTTGAAATCGGGGCTGGCCGTAGTTCCTTCGTTTATATATCCCTGGTAGGCGCCAAAATTCTCGCCCGTATAGACATAGCCAATCCACACATTATTGGTGCCGTAAGTCGTCTGATTGCCCTGGGCGGTCGCGCAGGCCTGTGCCCGGAGCCGCTGGGCGGGAGCGAGCAGGAGGATGAGAACGGACAGTGTGGTTAGTTTCAAAAGATACGAGTACAAATGTTTCATCGAGTTACTGGTTTACTAGGTAACAAGGGATGTACCAGCCGAGTGCCAGTTTATAATTCGTTGATTTTCATTAATTTATGCATGTATTTTTCAGAGACAATGTCTACAAACGGGAAAAAATTCTTAGAGGGGGAAATGCGTCTTTTCTCAATAAGGGTTCGATCTGGATTTGGCGGTGGTGTCGGCGTATTGATCGGCACCCCCGTTACCCTGGTCGGCACCTTCGGCCCCTGGCGGCGGGGCTTTTCCACTTTGGCTGTTGTAGTCGTATTGCAGGCTGGCATTGAGGCTGTCCGGTTTGACGAAGCGTGCGTCCCTATTGAGTCCAAGGGATTTGTCTGCCAGTGCTTTGCTGAAGAAGTATTCCCAGATAGGGCGGGCGATATGACCGCCATCGGCTGAGAGCCCGTCCAGGTGGATGAAGCGTTCGTCGCAACCCACCCAGCCTCCGGCCAGGAGTTGCGGCGTATACCCCATGAACCAGGTATCCGAGTTATCATTGGTAGTACCTGTCTTACCGCCCATTTCGGCCAGGCCCAGTCGTTGTCTCAGTCCTTTGGCCGTACCGAAGTCTACGGTGCCCTGCATCATGCGGGTCATCGTATAGGCGGTAGACTGGCTCAACACCTCTTTATGCTCTGGCGCGAAGTTGGCCAGCACATTACCATGTTTGTCTTCTATGCGGGAAATGTAGTAAGGTTGCGTGTTGATGCCACCGGAAGGGAACATCGTATAGCCGCCCAGCATTTCATAGAGGGACAGTTCGCAGGCGCCCAGGGCCATGGAAGGGTAGGGCTGCACAGCGGTTGGGATCTGGATCTGTTTGAGGAATTCGGCGAAGCGCTGGGGACCCTGCGGGCCAAATGATTTCATGAGATAGGCGGCGACTTCGTTGATACTCCATGCCAGGCCGTAGGCCATCGGATAGGGGCCCGGTTCCCAGTGCGAGCCGGATCTCGCCGGTACGTAGGCGTTATATTCCGGGAAAAACTGCTGTACGGCGGGGCATACTGTAGACGGGGTGAAGTTGAAGTCTTCGATCGCGAGGCTGTACAGGAAGGGTTTGATCGAGCTACCGACCTGCCGTTTGGTATTGATGTTGACGTGATCGAATTTATAGGTCCTGAAATCGATGCCGCCGACCCAGGCTTTGACGGCTCCGGTGAAGGGGTCCATCACCATGAATCCTGTCTGCAGCATCTGGCGGTTGTACTTGATCGAGTCGAGGGGAGACATCACCGTATCTTTTTCCCGGGTGGCATTCCAGGCGAAGACCTTCATTTTTACGGGGAGGTCGAAGGTGGCGCGGATGGCCGATTCCGACAACCCTGCATCTTCTTCATCCTGCCACCGTTGGCTGCTGCGGATGGCGGCCTCGAGGATATTGCTGTGATCGGTCCAGACTGCGCCGCTGCGGACATCGCGCTGGGCGTCGAGTATCTTTTGGAGAACGGGCATCTGCCGGTCGACTGCGCTGTCGGCATAGGCCTGCATCTGCGGGTCGATCGTGGTGTAGATCCTCAGTCCGTCCTGGTAGAGATTATAGGGTTGACCTGTAGCAGGATTAGTATGTTCCTTGCACCATCTCTTGAGGTCGCCGCGGAGGACATCGCGGAAGTAAGGGGCAATGCCATTGTTCTCGTCCAGTTTGCGGTAGTGGCTGAGGTCGATGCGCTTTGCTTTCAGGTTGGTGGCCTCTTCTTCGGACAGGTAGTGGTTGGTTACCATCCGGTTGAGGACGATATTGCGCCTGTCGGTGGCGGCCTTCAGGTTGGTGCGGGGGTTGAACAGGCTGGGGTTGTTGACCATGCCGACCAGTACGGCCCCCTCGTCGACGCTAAGGCTGTCGGGTTCTTTCTGGAAAAAGGTGCGGGCGGCGCCGCAGATACCATATACGTTATCACTGAAAGAGACATCGTTGAGGTACAGGGTAAGGATCTCCTGTTTGGTAAAATTACGCTCCAGTTCAATGGCAATGATCCACTCCTTTAATTTCTGGAGGGTGCGGCTGATGCGGTTGTGCGCCCTTTCCCCGTTGAACATATTGAGAGCCAGTTGCTGGGTGATGGTGCTACCGCCGCCGTTCCTGCCGAATTCAAGTATGGCCCGCAGTACAGCCTTGCCGTCGATGCCGGAGTGTTCGTAAAACCGTTCGTCTTCCGTGGCGACCAGGGCGTTGATTACGTTCGGGGATATATTGTTAAAATCGACATGGACCCGGTTGCCCTTGGCGGTATAGAATTTCCCCATGGATGTTCCGTTGTCCGCGAATACTTCCGAGGCCAGTACGAGGGAGGGGTTTTCCAACTCGTGGAGGGAAGGGAGCTGGCCGAATACTCCCCAGGCGATCATGGCGATGAGGCTGACGAAGGCTACCAGGCCGCTGAGGAAGAGGATCCAGAAGACGCGAACGGTTTTAGACATAGTATATCTTGTTGATAGTCAAATGTTAGGGTCGTTTGGCCGCTCGACGCGATTCCCGGCGTGGCCCTGACACCAAGTTAACGTGAAAGATCGGGAATTAGCGTGAAGAAAGGGTGAAAGAATCTCAAAACACCCTTTGCTTAATCCTGTTCATAAACGCCTCACGGAACTTCTCGCTGATGGGTATCTGCTTCCCCCCGATGAAAATGTGGTTATCGCGGATTGACTCCACAAGCGCAATATTAATGATATAGGAATTGTGTACCCGGGCGAAGGAGGCGGAGAGCTGTTCTTCGATATCCTTGAGCCGCCGGTAGACGAGCAGTTTATGCGCCGGGGTGACGACGCGCACGTATTCTTTCTCTCCTTCGAAATAGAGGATATCTTTGAGGAGGATCTTCTGAAATGCCCTGCCGGACTTGATGAAGAAGTATTCTTCCGAAGCCGGTAGGGTGACCGGGCGTTCGACGAACGGGGTATCGGACGGGGTTGGTGCGGCCGATGAAGCTAGGGAGGCGGAGGAGGCGGTACCGGGAAGGGGAGGGGTGAGGGAAGCGTTACCGGAGAGGCCGGCGCCGCCGGATTGATCCGCCCGCGAATAATGGGCCTCGATCTTTTGCAGCGCGGCATAGAACCTTTTGAGGGTAATGGGTTTCAGCAGGTAGTCGATGGTAGGATAGCCATAGCTGTCAGCTGCATATTCGGAATAGGCGGTCGTAAAGACGATGCGCACCGACGGCGGCAGCAGGGCGGCCATTTCCATCCCCGTCAGATGGGGCATATTGATATCGAGGAAGATCAGGTCGACGGGATGCGTCTTCAGATAGGTGAGGGCCTCCCGCGCATCATAACATTTGGCGGGCTGGTCCCAGGAAGTATTCTGCAGGATGAACATTTCCAGTAGTTTCACCGCATTGGGTTCATCATCGACGATCAGGCAACGCAGGTTCATATGAGCGGAATTTTCACAGAGGCCTGATAGACGGACGCTGTTCGGGTGGTCCGTAATTCAAACCGGTCTCCGTATAACAAGATAAGACGTTTTTCCAGGTTTTTGAGCCCGAATCCCTGCGATGAAGGTTTGGGGCTGTCCGCCGGCAGCGGGTTTTCGGTATTGAAGAGCAGGTAACTATCCTGCTGCACGAGAGAGAGGCCAAAGGCATTCCCGGCAGCCGAGCGGTCGATGCCGTGCTTGAAGATATTCTCCACAAAGGTGATCAGCAGCATAGGGGGAATGGAGGGATTGCCTTCGAATTGCTGGTAAAAGCTAACTTTTACCCCATGGCGGATACGAATCTCTTCGAGCGCAATATAGTTCTCCAGGAATTTGACCTCTGTGGTCAAGCTAACATATTCTTTGGGGCTTTCATCCACAAAATAGCGCATGATATCAGACAGGCGGCCGATCAGCAGGGCGGTATGAGGCGCCTCGCGGAAGGCCTCATAATAGATATTATTCAGCGTATTGAAAAGGAAATGAGGCTGGACCTGCGACTTCAGCAGGTTTAGTTCAGCCACGCTTTTCTGTTCCAGCATCTGTTCGGCCTGCCGCTTGAGTCCAAAATAGGCCAGGGCGATGCGATACACGAAGCTCAGCATATAGATCACTACGCCCGAACCCGCATAATAAAAGATCTCGTTGGATTCGAAAGGTTCAGGCGTTTTAGCAAAGAAGCGGTTGTAAACCCAATACGCCAGGTGAGCGCGGGTAAAGCCGATCGCACTCAGCAGCACCACCGTCACCAGGATGTACAACAAAATTTGACCTCGCTGGTACAACCGGGGGAACAGCAGGGAGATGTTGCCATAGATAATGACGGCATAAAAAAAGGTGTTCAATACCGTATAGGCGGCTGACAGACCAAAACCATCGACCGGTAAGAACGACAAGAAACTGAACATGAATACGAGGCCCCACACCAACAGTTCCAACTGCCTGGGCGTCGCTTTCCGGGAAAACAGGCGCATCGTCAAAAATACTATGCTTTTGCCGCTGTCACCATTCTTTTCAACACCTTTTTGCTGATATTCAATGATCCAAATACCCGGCCTGTCATCCTTTCAAAATGAAAAAGCGCACCAGTAAGTCAGGAAAAGTGGCTGTTTTTCCAACAATGGCCCTGTTTAATATGATGCATGTAATAAAAGTTTTTTAATTAAGGGGCCGTTTTTCTGACAAAATTCCAAATTTTTATTGACATCTTTTTTGGAGGATAGTTTTTAATTCATTGTAAATTAATGTGTTAAAAGCATTATTTATGAACATTATGATTATTTGTAATTAGATATGACACGCTAATTATGGAAATATGTCATACCTTTCCAATGAATTTTAATGTATTATTTTTTATTTTAATACAAAATAATGGAAACTATGAGCAAAATCACTGTTAAAAGGTTATTACCCTTCCTCATCCTGGTAGCTGTGGCTGTGATCGCGATGTTTATTCCCAGCCTCGCGCCCACCGTGGATGATTCGAAGTATAACCAGGCAGATGTGGCCTGGATGCTGGTTGCGACAGCCCTGGTGTTCATCATGACGCCGGCGCTTGGTTTTTTTTATGGCGGGATGGTCAACCGGAAAAATGTCCTTTCCACGATGATGAAGAGCGTAGTTGCTGCCGGCGTGGTGGGCGTTCTGTGGATCGTAGTAGGGTATAGTCTTTGTTTCGGAGATGACGTTCATGGTTTCATCGGCAATCCTGCCACTCATTTGTTTTATAAAGGGGTCACGTCCGGTGCTCCCTGGGTAGGGGCGCCTACCATCCCCAAGAGTTTGTTCTCCATGTTCCAGTTAATGTTCGCCATCATTACCCCCGGGCTGGTGGTCGGCGCTATTGCTGAGCGCATGCGTTTTTCCGCATATGTGCTCTTCACCATACTGTTCAGTCTGCTGGTATATGCTCCGCTCGCGCATTGGAGCTGGCATCCGGATGGTTTCCTCGCGAAGATGGGGGCCCTGGATTTTGCCGGCGGTACGGTCGTTCATATCTCTGCCGGTTGTGCGGCCCTGGCCGGAGCCCTGGTGCTCAAACGCCGCAAGGTGCATATCGATCGTATGGAGACGCGTCCTGCCAATATCCCCTATGTCCTGATCGGGACGGGGCTGCTGTGGTTCGGCTGGTTCGGCTTTAATGCCGGTTCAGCGCTGAGCGCCGGTTCTTTAGCGGTCTCTGCCTTTTCTACGACCAATACCGCCGCTGCTGCCGCCGGGTTGTCCTGGATGTTCTTCGATGTGCTGAGAGGTAAGAAGCCGTCTGTAGTAGGCTTTTGTGTTGGGGCAGTAGTAGGGTTGGTAGCCATCACCCCTGCCGCGGGTTATGTCGCGGTTCCCCAGAGCATCTTTATCGGCGTCCTCGCTGCGATCATCTCCAATATGGCCGTTCATTTCAAAGCCACTAAGACGGTGCTGGATGACACGCTGGATGTGTTCCCCTGTCATGGTATCGGCGGCATGGTCGGTATGCTGATGACCGGCGTGTTTGCGACGCTGACCGTCAACAAGCTAGGCGCTAACGGCCTGATGAATGGCAATCCTTCCTTCTTCTTCATCCAACTGAAGGCTATGGCCATTGCCGTTGTGTACAGCTTTGTCGTATCCTGGCTGATCTTTAAGTTCATCAACTTCATCGTTCCGCTGCGCGTCAGCCGGGAAGAAGAGGAAGAAGGCCTGGATGCCAGCCAGCACGATGAGAAGTATACCCAGGGCACTTTACTGGTGGCTACACCGGAAGGGCTCCGGGAGCAGGAAATCATGTAATATTCGGTTTACAGGATACTTTTACGACGAGGCCGTCTCAAATTTGAGACGGCCTTTTTTTTGCGTGCGATCATTGGGGGGGTTATTTTCAAATTTACCTTTATTTTACACTCCGATATGATTACTAAAGAAATTCTCGCAGAAGCCAGAAAGCTATGGGATTATCATCATCTGTACTACACGCCGGCGCCATCGGATTGTATCCTGGTGCTGGGGAGTCTCGATCTCCGGGTAGCCAACCGGGGCGCGGAGCTGTATCTGCAGGGGCTGGCGCCGATCCTTATTTTTTCAGGGGGGCTGGGCAAAGTGACCAAGGATATGTGGAAGGACCCCGAGGCTGACCTTTTTGCCCGGATCGCCCTGGACATGGGCGTCCCGGCGGAAGCCATCTTTATCGAAAACCGATCTGCGAATACGGGGGAGAATATCCTTTTCACCCAACAGCTACTGGAAGACAAAGGGCTGCATCCCCGCACCTTTCTGCTGGTCCAGAAACCCTATATGGAAAGAAGGAGCTATGCCACCTTCAAACTGCACTGGCCGGATAAAGAGCTTATCGTCACTTCTCCCCAAATCGCGTTTGAAGATTACCCCACGCCGGAAATGCCCATGGAAAAAGTGATCGATATGATGGTAGGCGATCTGCAACGGATCAGGATATACCCCGGAAAAGGTTTTCAGATCCCGCAGGAGATCCCCGACGAAGTCTGGAAGGCCTATGAGAAATTAGTCGGCTGGGGATTCACCCGGCATTTGGTGTCCTGAACATCTCCTGCCGGAGGTAGGCTGCCGTGTTGAAGAAGGCGCTTTTTTCGGCAAAGGACAGTGCCGTCTCGCCCGCATCCGTTGTTGCATTGATGTCGGCGTCACTTTCAAGGCATTGGCGCTGGGCTGGTTAACGTCCGCCTCTTTCTCCACGATGAGGTAGCGGGCAATCGCGGGTTGGTTGAAGAAGCAGGCATAGCCCAGCAGGGAAAAACCGTCTGCCGAGGGGATGCTCAGTTCCTCCGGCCTTTCGTCCAGCAAAGCCTTGACGATCTCTATCTCGCCCGTGCAGACGGCTTCGTATATATTCAGGGAGGTCCGGTATTTCTTCAACAGGTTGACGGCCGGTTGATTCTTGCAGTAAGCTGCAAACAGCAGCAATGAAACGCCTTCTTTTGCATCTCCCTCAGCCAGGGCTGGATTTTCCTGCAAGGCTTTGGACAGAATGTCTATACTGCCCTTCTGTATGGAGGCGGTAATAAGAGGATAGATAATCATAATAGTCATAGGTGTCATTCTAAGGTAGCTAATTAGAGGATTTTCCGGCATTAAAATTATCTTAAAGCGGGTGGTATGGTGTAAATTCGGGGATATAGAAACCTGTTCGATGAAAACAATCTTATCCTTTTTGAAACCTGTCAGCAATGGACTGAACTGGATCAGACAAGGGCTGGTCATGTTTTGGCGGCTCTATAAAGTTGATCTTTTCCCGACAGAAAAGGACCTGCTGCTATCCTTCTGGTACAGTTACGTTCATTTTAAGGCCAGGAGGGCCGACGCTACGGTCTACGTTTTTTTAGACGACCATGTAGTGTACCTCAAACGGGTACTGGAGGACCCGGACAATTCAAGTAAAAAAAAGCAGCTATACCGCGACCTGCTCGATGCCCTGCATCATCCACGGCTTCGTAAGATCTTTATCGACTTTCTCGAATTATCTCCACCGGAAGATCATTATCTGCCTGTCCTGGAGGCCATGAAGCGTGCCTGGCGGGATAATGGGGAACCATCGGAACAACCCGATGCGCCTTTGGCAGACCTTGAAACCGCTCAGCCCTCCGAGCCCTCCGAAGAAAGTAAGGATGGTGACCCCCCAGGCGAGGCGCCACGGTTTAATGCAAAAACCTATTTTATCGCTGCAGAGTTGCACTATGAGCTGGCAGGCCGACAGGATGAATTCCAGGTGCTTTGCCGCCAGTTGCCTGAACTGGCTGCCTTCGTGCAAAGGGAATTCGGGGCGGTGCGGCTCCCGGGCAGGTTTAAAGAATTTAAAGGATACACTTATAAAAAAGCGCTGAAGGACCACAATGCGTCAATAAAAGGGCAACTCAAAACCCCTTTCCAGCAGATCATCGACAATCCCCAGGTGTTTGGCGAAGCCATCGCGGGCCGTGCCCGTGAAATCCTCACCGAACATTTCAACTGAGCGGCTATTCTCTTCGAAAAATGGTATACCCTGGTCTTTTTCAGGGTATACCCTTCCCCTTTTTTTCCTGTTTTGACGGCTATTTTGCATTTTGTAAAATCAAGCACAATGAACAAGGTCCGAAAAAAGCGGCGACCCAAGCCAGACAACCTGAGACAAAATAAGCGGATGGCCATCGATCTCACAGAAGAACAATATGGACTTTTCCGGAAAAACGCCGCAGCGGCAGGGATGACTTTTGCCGCTTATATCCGGCAGCTAGCCGTCGGGGGGACGGTCAACGCCCGTTTGAGTGAAGAGGAAAAAGAACTCTTCAGGAAGATGGTGATGATGTCTAATGATCTGCACCAATTGTGGAAGATGGCCCGCGATCAGGGAGTGGAACAGGCAATGGTTCATTTCGAAGCCGGCCGCGATGCGGTGGATAAGGTACTCAATACACTAAATCATGATAGGCAAAAATTATCCACCCGCAAAGTCTTTCCTGCGTCAGGCAAGGTATCTGTGCCAGGATCAGACCAGGTCCCAGGTCCTTTACCAGGAAGGAGTCAGGGGACACGATTACCGGCTGATGGCCCGGGATTTCGAGATGATCCATCAGTTACGTCCCGGGAGGGGCCACCCGGTCTTCCATTCGGTACTGGATTTCCACCCTGATGAACGATGGGACGACGCCAAGATGGTAGAGATCGCCGTAAAATACCTGCCGGAAATTCGGATGATCAATACCCAGTACGCCATTATCAAACATACCGATACCACCCATATTCATATGCATATTATAGCTAACCGGATAGACTACAACGGCAACCATATCGATACTTATCCGGAGATTCTCAATAGTAATGATGCAGTCCGAAAACTGATCAGAGAATATGATCTTATGCCGGTAGGATCGAAAAACCTCCGTCAGACCAATTTCGATGCGCTGGATAATTCCGAAACGCGGAAATATGCCATTTACCGGAGCATCAAGGAATGTCTACCTGGTTGCCGTGGCCTTGAAGAATTGGAGCAAAAACTGCTCTTGTTGGGAATAGATACGCAGTATAGAATGGACAAGGAAACGGGGCAGAGACTCGGCATCAGCTTCCGCTATCAAAACGAGGCTTTTAGGGGAAGTAATATCGACCCGGACTGTACGCTGCAGGCTTTGCAGCGTACCCTGGCGCTCAAACAGGATCTGACCCAATGGGAGGGCGAAAAACTGGTGCTGAGGGCGACGCAGGTGCAGCAAGAGCAGCTTTCGCAGGCAAAAGAGGCCATGGAACAGCAGCAACGCCTGCAAAAGCAGGAGCAGGAATTACAGCAGCAGCAACGGCAGCGACAGGAATCGGATCAGCAGGAAACCCACCGGCAGACGGTACGGCAGGTCCCGCGGTTAAGAATACATCATTGATTAACAATTAAAATGAAGCATTATGAATGACGCAGTGGCAGAAAAATTGGTCCAGAAAGTGATCAATATGTTGGAGGAAATGAGTGATTTGAATATTCAGGTGCGGCGGCTGACACCGACCCAGGAGACGTTTAACCGGATTAACGAGCGGATCGATGCGATACTTGGGGCGATCAAGCAAACTGAAAAGGGGATCAGCAACGATGAGAAGCGAATTGCCGAATTGGAAAACCAAACTAAATCAGTTGACGAAATATTGAGTAAACTGAACGGAACTATGTTGGAGCTGAAGCATAACACCGGGGAGATCAGAAAGGGAACGCTCGACATACAGCAGCATGCAATCGGTGCCGGTACCAGTAACGAGAGCAGGTTCAAGCAATTGGCGGACAAACTGGATGAATGGTTTTGGGGGCACAAAGTAGCGCTGATCGCGCTGGCTGTCGCTCAAGTCGTATTCCTGATTGTCGTCCTCCTGCGCTAACAGGGGCGCTATTATTCCGTTCTCAGGCTTTTTACGGGGTTAGCCCGGGCGGCGGTGATGGCCGTGTAGCCAACTGTTAACCAGGCAATGCAGAGAGAGCCGAAGATGGTAGCAGCAAAGATCCAGGCTCCGATCGTTATGCGGTAGGCGTATTGCTGGAGCCATTGGTTCATAAAATACCATACGAGCGGCGAAGCGATAAGAAAGGCGATGACAATCAGGACGGTGAATTCCTTCGACAACATGATCACGATGCCGTGCACCGGCGCGCCCAGCACTTTGCGGATGCCGATCTCTCTTTTTCGCTGGACGGCCATGAAAGAAATCAATCCGTAGAGGCCGAGACAGGAGATGAAAATCGCCAGGACCGCAAACAGTTTATATAGCTGGGAAAGCTGGTTTTCCTGCCGGTAATAATCTGCAATGGACTGATCGAGGAAATGGTATTCAAAAAGGAAGTCAGGGAACGTTTTGTTCCAGATCTCTTCCATGGCTGCTATGGCGGGTTTGGCTTTGGTCATGTCTATTTTGATGTTTGTCAAGCCATATTGATTTTTCATGGTGGTCAGGACAACGCCCTGGATGGGATCCCGCAGCGAGTTGACATGAAAATCTTTTACCACGCCTACGATGGGGAGCATTTTTCCGTTGATATTGATGAGTGTGCCGATAGCGTCTTTCGGATTGCGGATACCTAAATGTTTTATCACGGTCTCGTTGACCACAAATTCGCGCATCGTGTCAGAAGGAAAATAGACCCTTCCGGCGACCAGCTGCAACTGATACAAATGAAAGAAACTGGTATCGGCCGGTTTCATGCTTACGACCATATCGGGATTGGGGCTCTTGTTGTTGACCCGCAAATCGGTATACCAGCCATCCCCCATTGAGGGCGAGAACACGCTTAGGCTGATGTCCTGGACGCCGGGGATTTTGGATAATTCGTTTCGGAGCATTTCGACTTTTGTGCGGCTCAGGCTATCGCCGGGAAAGTCGGCATTGATGACAGCCTCTTTCCTGAATCCCAGATCGGCATTACGGAAATAATCCATTTGCGCGGCGATTACCAATGTCCCTATAATAAGCCCCTGGGCGATGACGAATTGCATCATGACCAATCCCCTTCTAAACAAAATCCCCGTCTGATTGCTGGCGCCTACCCATCCTTTTAGCACGTGGACGGATTTGAAGGCAGACAGGACCAGCGCGGGGTAAAATCCGGCGAGGGCAGTAACCAGTACCAGGGTAAGGAATAAAAAGCCGAGGTATTTTGCGCTGTACAAGACGGATGCGGACAGTTGAATATCGAGAAGATTGTTTACGGCAGGAATGGCAATAACTACGATCACTAGCGCACCCAACAGGGCAGCCGCAGTGGTAGAGCCGGTTTCACCCAAAAACTGCAGCACCAGCTGCAGACGGTTGCTGCCCAGTACTTTTCTTACACCGACTTCACGGGATCGATTGATGGCCTGGGCGGTAGCCAGGTTGATGTAATTGACGCACGCGATGACCAGGAGGAACATACCGATGGCGCTTAGCGCGAAAATCAGGTCTTTGCTAAAGGTGCGACCGTTAAAATTCCCGTACCGATCGTCGTAATGCATTTCGCTCAGCGGCTGAAGCGATAGATCATAACCGGGGTTAACGGGTTTGATGTGTTTATCGGTAAAACGGGCCAGCAGTTGATCGAACCGGCTTTTCGAGCTGTTAGGGTCCAGTTCGATAAAGCAGTAATTGTTGTCTGAAATGTTTCCCCAATTACTCATATCTACGTAATTCATTACTGTTGCGTAGGACAAAACGGCTTTTAGCGGGAAGTCGGTATTGGCAGGCAAGGTATTCAGGATACCGGTTATTTTCGTCAGGGTTCCGTCTAGTTTGATGGTTTTGCCGGGGGCGGTCCGCCAGTCGCCGAAATATTTCGCGGCAACATCTTTTGTCAGCAATGCGGTATTGGGTTCTTTGAGGGCAGTTTTGATATCGCCTTCCGCCAGGGGAAAATCAAACATTTGAAAGAAATTTGGCTCCGCAAAGAACACGCCGTTTTGCTCCTTGAATTTCCGGAGTGTAGAGCCGTCCGGCGCGAGGACAGTTACCTGTACATCGTTATCGGAAAAAATGGCAGCGGCATTAGCCAATTGAGGAAAGTCAGTCCGCAATCCCAGGGTTACGGGGAAAGGTACACCGGTTCTGTATTCCCTGTTTACCGGGTTTTTACCGATCCGCACAACGCGATAGATATTATTTTTCGCGGGATGAAAATCATCAAAGCTTTTTTCGAACCCGATGACGAGAAATATCAGCAGGAAAGCGGCAAAGCCGACCATTAGTCCGGCAATGTTGATGATGCCGTTGGTTTTATGTCTCGATAAGTTCCTGATCGCGGTGGTGAGATAGGTCTTGAACATAATGTTTTGGTTTGGCCCTACGAGTTACCAAAAGTTACGAAGAAAAGGCCAGATTAGAAGTACCGGAGCCAGGTCTTTTCGGGGTGGGCTACCTTGTGGCGCCCGTACCAGCGGCAAAGAGGATACAGGGCGATGACTGCGCCGAGCCAGATTGCGTAAACGCCGGCGATACCAAGGCCGCCGCCTCCGGCAGGGTGACCGAACTGGAAGGGACCGAACCGGAGATCGGCTGGCCGGAAGCCCTGTAGGAGTAAAACGACGATGAGGATGCCGTGGATCAGGTAGAGATGAACGATAAAGTAGAACAGCGGCACACGGCCATAGACCAGGAGGGTGCGGGTGGCCCGGTTGTCGCGCTGCTCGGCCGCGGCCAGGATGAGGAAGAGGCCGCCAAGCGTGAAGAGGGAGAAGAGAAGCGAAGGCGGATATTTGTTGACGTTGATAAAGGAAAGCAAGGTAAAAAGGGGGGATTTTTGCGCTGACCAGGGGCCGGGGTCGCCGTACCAGTTGGAAAGACGCAAGGCTATAAGAAGAGCCAGCGTGCCGAGGCCGAGCCGTACGAATAGTTTTTTTCGTTGCGGGGCCGGTTTTTCGAACCAGCGGCCGGTTGCAAATCCGGCCATCATAATGCCCAGCCAGGGAAGAACGGGGTAGGCGATCACGATGAGCAAATGGGGTGTCACCTGGAAGTTGCCGGGCGAAAAGAAGAGGGATCGGATGAGCGGCATGAGGACGATCTACGTTTGGTTTGGCGCCATGAGCGGTGGCGGGGGCAGCAGGTCATGGCCGAAGAGGATGATCAAGGCAAGCGCCAGCAGGAATTTTGGCGGCAGCCCGGAGAGAAAGGAGAGGAGGACGAGGCCTGCTCCGATCGTGGCGATCACTTCGAAGATGAGGAGCCGGAATTGGGGGTCGAAGGAAAGCGCGAAATTGACGACAGTGAATTCCACCGCGATGAGGAAAAGCCCTCTTTGAAGCAGCCAGCGGCGCGCGGCGCGGTTGCTTTGGAGGGGTGGCGCGCCGGTGGCGTGGCGATCGGGGCTGCGTTTAATCGAGAGTGCGGCGGAGGCGCCGGATAGGAACACGAAAGATGGGGCGCAGAAATGCGTGATCCAGCGCGTGAAGAAAAATAACGGTGTGGTGGCGCCGAGGTCAATCGGGCTGTGGGTTTGGGACCAGGCATGGAGGAAATCGCGGCTATGGTCCAGCGCCATGATGACCATGACGAGGCCGCGGGCGATATCGATGGAGGGGATGCGTTTCACCGTAAGAAATTTTCCATTTGCTGAAAGGCGGAGAGGAACATCTTGTATTTGCTGTCGGTATGGGCCCAGGCGATGTTTTGGTGATCGAAGATCTCTTTGATCATATCATTGGCCTTTTGACAATCTTCGGCATCGAAGAAATAAGATCGCCACTCCCGGGGCAGATCTTGGAAGGGTTTAAGCCCGAAGCCATTGCCATAGATTTTGATCGGAGTAGGCGTGCTCCGCACATCCACCGTCTCCAGTTGTTTGTCAAGTGCCCAGGCGAAATACTTCTGCCAGAACCGGCAGTGATTGGCTACCCGCCGGCGAATCTCCCCGTCGTCTTCTTTATGGGTGGCAGGGATGCGCCAGCGATTGTTGGCCAGCGAGAAGGGGTCTTCCGCCTCTTTTTCCGAAGGCAGGGACAGACCTTCGAAATCGCCTTGTACTCCTTTGGATAAGGTCAGTTGTATGTCTTTATCAGTTACGCTCTCCAATGGATAAACGTAAGTGGTATGTTGCCGGTTAGTCAGGAAAAGCTGCTGGTCTTTTCGGTTCCAGGTGCCATAGTCAAAACGGCCGAAGTCACGGGTGTAGGTGCCATCGGTTCGCAATTCCAGGAAGCTAGCTGGTGTCAGCAAGGTGTCTCTTCCTGTCGTCCTGTCGCTGCTGTACGTGTAGAACCATAGTTTTGACAAAGGGTTTCCGGCGAACATACAGCCGGAGAGCGCGGTTAGGGAGAAGGCTGCAAAGACGTATAAGGGGGGCTTTATCATGATAGTCTCGGTTTGCTCATTTCAGGAATCCTTCCACCTGTTGGACGCCGCTGACGAATAGCTTGCCCTCATCATCGGTATCGGGCCACTTGATCTTGTTGCGTCTGAATACGCCTTTAATGAGCGTATCGGCATTGCGGCAGTCCTGTTCATCGAAAAAGTATGACCTCCATTGAGTCGACAGGCTGTCATATCGCTTAAGCCCAAAACCGTTCCCGTAAACCTTCATCGCAGTAGGGATATCGGTGACATCGATGGCGCCAATGTTATTGTCTGAGCCCCATTGGAAGTAAGTTTCCCAGAATTGGTAATGATTGCGCAGCCGCTGACGGATCTCGTCGATATTTTCTTTGTGCGTGGCCCGGATACGCCACTGGTTATTATCCGGGGAAAAAGGATCTTTGGAAGCCCTGCCTGAGGGGCGAGGCTGTTTTTCAAAGTAAGCGATCTTGCCTTTGGCCAGGTAAATTTCCATTTCCTTTTCCCCGACTGCCAAGAGCCGGAAGATATACGTGGTATGATGCTGATTGGTAAGGTAGAGATCCTGTCCTTTCAGCGCCCAGTTGCCATAGTCGAAATGGCCGAAGTCCTGGGTGTAGGACCCGTCGGGCCGCAGTTCGAGAAAGCTGGCCCTGGTCAGCACGGAGTCCCATTTCGAAGGGGTATTGCTGGAATAGCGGTAAAACCATAAAGAGGAAGAGAATTTCTCGGTAAAGGTAAAATGGCATGCGCTCAATCCTGCCAGCAGGAAGATCAGGCAGCAATAACGAGCGGTCCTTAGCCCGGGCAGGCGCCGGTGGTTATAGGAGAATTCGGGCATGGATGCAAAATAATTCTTTTTGGCAATATGTTTCTACCCATCATTCGTCGATTTGTTCTGTCGTTTGCAGATTCGCCGGTTTCTCTCCTTTTTTTCTTCCCATCTTTACATAGAGCGTAACCCCATTCCCTACACCGTCTTTTTCTGCTTCCTGTCGTCCCGGCTTACCCGACATGCCGGACGACATAGGTCCGATGCCCCGCAGGTCAATCCTGCGGGGCATTTGGGCTTTTCATACCGAGCCACCCTCCAGCCATATTTTTGCGCCACTGTCCTGCCAAAAAGTTGCGATCTTTAACAGTTGGTAACCATGCTGAACGTTAAATTGATTGGATAATGGCAAGGACTTTAGTTATAGGAGATATCCATGGAGGATTCAAAGCACTGCAGCAAGTAACCGACCGTGCCGGACTGCAGCCGGATGACCGGCTGATTTTTCTTGGCGATTACGTCGACGGTTGGTCGCAGTCCCTGGAGGTGATCGAATACCTGATGGAACTGCGCAACCCGTATACCTGCATTTTTATCAAGGGCAACCATGATGCATGGTGCGAAGAGTGGCTGGCCGGTGGGGACGTGTCGACTGACTGGCTGTTGCATGGCGGCGTGGCTACTTTGAACAGCTATGCAGGCGCCGGTCCGGCACAAAGGCAGCGACACCTGGATTTTTTCAATAGTGCTTCGTTATATCACCAGGATGAGCATCGCCGGTTGTTCATCCATGCCGGCTTCACCTCGGTGCACGGACCGTCCCGTGAGCGTTTTCCCAGTAATTTCTTTTGGGACAGGACCCTATGGGAGACTGCGTTGGCAGTGAATGATCTGGTCCCCCGTGGAAGTATATACTATCCTAAAAGACTGATGCTATACGATGAGATCTTCATAGGTCATACGCCTACAACTAACTATGATATCGACACGCCGATGCACAGATGCAATGTATGGAATGTCGATACAGGGGCCGCCTTCCGGGGCAGGATCTCGATCATGGATATCGATACGAAGCAGTATTGGCAGAGTGATGTGGTGCAACAGCTCTATCCGGGTGAGAAGGGCAGAAATAAATAAGAAATAAGTGTAATCAAATGGTTTATGTATATATAAACACTTAGTACACGGCCATGGGCGGTTTCCCGGATATTTCCTTTCTGTTTAGCTCCGTTCTTGTATGTTCGCCTAACCGTCAATCATGAGGCCCCTCCAATATCCGCTTCTTATTATACTATCCCAGTTTGCCATGATGTCAGCCTTTCCCCAGGCAGGCAATCTGAAATTCGAACATTTAGGGACGGATGTGGGGCTATCCCAGGGCAATGTGAAATGTGTCCTTCGCGACAGCCGGGGGTTCATGTGGTTCGGAACCCGCGAAGGCCTGAATAAATACGACGGGTACGGATTCGTGGTATATAAAAATGTGATTGGAGATACCCTAAGTCTTAGCGGCAATGACATCACGGGATTGGTTGAAGACCAGGCAGGAGACATCTGGATTACCACCTCGGGCGGCGGCCTGAATCGGTTTGACAGGTCAAAAAACAGGTTTATCCATTACAAAGGGGCCGTTCCTGCTGATTTGATCAGTGGGCCGATGCTGGATGATTCCGGGAGAATATGGGTTGGATCAACTGACCGGGGCGTGTTTGTACTCGAACCGGCCACAGGAAAGATCGTGTCATTTTCCAATGATCCAAAGAATGCACACAGTTTAAGTGACAATGACGTAACCGCCATTTGTGAAGACAGCCATCACCAGATATGGATCGGCACCTTACGCGGCGGACTGAATGTATATGACGGGAGCCGCCAGTCCTTCACCCGGTACCAACACCGGAATAAGGACACTACATCCCTCGGCGGCGCTACCGTTACAGCGGTATTTGAAGACGGGCACCATCGGTTATGGGCCGGGCTGCGGGATGAAGGGCTTGATCTTTTCGATCCTCTGCACAGAAGCTTCCGGCATTTCCGGCATAATCCGAATAACAGTAATAGCCTGGCGAGTAATGTGGTACTTTCCCTGCAAGATGATGCTAATGGCAATTTATGGGTCGGAACGGAAAACGGCGGGATCAGCATTCTGGACGCGGGGTTGAAAAAATTCCGCAATTATTCCCATGACGATATTGACAATACCAGCCTGACCAATAATTCCATCTACACCATCTATAGAGACCCGCAGGAAAATATGTGGATAGGAACCTATGATGGCGGGGTCAATCTATTTAACAAGTCCGGTAATAAATTTACCCACTATAAACACAATTCCTCCCCTGAAAGCCTGGGCAATAACTTTGTGCTGGATATCCTGGAAGACAATAGGGACAATCTATGGATAGGCACTGACGGCGGAGGTCTCGACCGGATCGACGGGAGAACGGGGAGGTTCACTCATTTCACCCATAGCATGACGGACAAGAACAGCATCTGCGGGAATTATGTACTGACCCTATGCGAAGACCATGAAGGCAATATCTGGGCGGGCACCTGGGGTGATGGAATAACCGTGATGAACAGGGAAGGAAAGGTGATTAAAACGTTTAAGTATGATCCGGCCGACGCCAGCAGCCTGAGTGGGAATAATGTGTACTTTATCACTGAAGACAAGGACAGGAATTTCTGGGTGGGTACCTTTGGCGGCGGCCTGAGCAAATATGACAGCAAAAGGAAAATATTTTTACGGTATAGGCATGACAACAGTAATCCCAACAGCCCCGGTAGTGACGATATCAGTAGTTTGCTGATCGACGAAAAGGGAAAACTTTGGGTGGGCACTTTCGGCGGAGGACTTGACCGCCTCGACATCCGTACGGGCACTTTCACCCATTTTGTCCATGACGCCGGGAAAAACAGTCTGAGCAATAATACCATCAATGATGTCTATGAAGACAGTCATGGACGTATTTGGGTGTGCACCACTATAGGCCTGGATTGCCTGGATCCGGAGACGGGGCATTTTAACGACTCTTTAGGTAAGGGCGAGGTATCGAATGCCGCCACTTTCGGTATCCTGGAGGACAATAAAGGAAATTTTTGGGTCAGCTCCAATATCGGCTTGGCCAGGATAGATGCACGGACCGGAGCCATTAAAAGTTTTTCTGTGGCTGACGGGTTGCAATTCAATGAATGGAAGGCTCATTCCTGTTTCAAAAGCCGTTCGGGCGCCCTGTATTTTGGTGGCGTCAATGGATTCAATGCCTTCTTTCCGGATAGTATCAGGGAGGACCCTTTCGATCCCCCGCTGATGATCACGGGCTTCGAGATTTTCAATAAAGAGGTGCCCATCGCCGAAGATAATAAGGATGATTCCCCGCTTAAAAAAGATATTGCCGAAACCAGGGATATCAGGATCTCTTATAAAAGCTCTGTCATTTCATTTGAGTTTGCGTCCCTTAACTATACCATCCCGGCAAAAAAGCACTATGCTTACATGCTGGAAGGTTTTGACAAAACCTGGAACGATATCGGCACTAAACGTACCGCCACCTATACCAACCTGGACCCCGGGCAATACAGCTTTAAAGTAAAAGGATGGGATAATGACGGGAACTGGTCTCCGGGCATAGCCAGGATCAGATTAACCGTAACGCCCCCTTTCTGGCAAATATGGTGGTTCAGGCTGCTGGCGTCCATAACTGCTGTCGTGATGGTGATTGCCGTGCACCGGATACGCCTGCACGCCGTTAAAAGCCAGAAAAAGAGACTGGAGGAGTTGGTGGAACACCGCACCAGCCTGCTGGCCCTTTCCAGGGATGAAGAACGCAGGGCGAGGGAAGAAGCCGAGAAAGCCAGCAGGGCGAAGAGCGAGTTTATGGCTAATATAAGCCACGAGCTGAGAACTCCCATGAATGGCATCATCGGATTCACCGACCTGGTACTGACCACCGAACTCCAACGATCACAGCGCGAATACCTCGAGAACGTCCACCGGTCCGGATATAACCTGCTGGGCATCATCAACGATATCCTGGATTATTCCAAGATCGAAGCGGGCAAGCTCACCATTGAAAATACTGCCTTCAGGCCTTACCAACTGGTAGAAGAGACCGTGGATTCGCTGGCCATAAAAGCATTCGAGAAGAAGCTGGAACTTATCTGCGAAATCGATCCATTGCTGCCGGCCCAGGTGCTGGGTGATCCGATCCGTATTCAACAAATAATCATCAACCTCCTGGGCAATGCGATAAAATTCACGGAGAAGGGAGAGGTCGTCGTGTCAGTCAGAATGGGGACTGTCACTAATGGCGAGGACGATAAAAGGTACCAATCGATGTCAATTTCCGTCAGGGATACCGGTATCGGCATCCCGCCGGATAAAATCAGTAAGATTTTTGAAAGCTTTACCCAGGCCGACTCCACCACTACACGGAAGTACGGTGGCACGGGGTTGGGGCTTACTATCGCAAAGAACCTGGCTGACATGATGGGTGGAACCCTCAATGTACAGAGCGAACCAGGAAAAGGCAGCACATTTACCTTACAACTCACCCCGGAGATCCTGGATGAAAAGGTGTCCGGGCCCATTATGAAAAGGCCGGCATTGCGCCGGGTGCTGGTCGTAGATGACAATATCACCAACTGTCACCTGATGCAGAATATTTTTGGCTATATAGGGATTGAATGCATTATTTGCACGGGGGGGGTGGATGCCCTGCGGATATTGGCAACCGCCACTAAAGAGGATCAATTGTTCGACCTGATCGTGACAGACCACCAGATGCCCGTCATGGATGGTATTACACTGGTACAGGAGATCAAACAGTCATTAAAGGACCGCCCGCAGCCTTTTATCCTCATGCTGTCATCCCTGGACAAAGGGATGTGCCTGGAAGCCGCTGAACAAGCGGGGATCGATATGTTCTTAACGAAGCCCGTGAAACTGCAGGAACTGAACAATATCCTCCAATCCATCTTCGGAAAAGAGGAAACAGGCAGCTTGAGCGCCCCTTCAAGACCAGTCATCAAAAAACTGACTGAAAATGCCAGCGTACTGGTGGCGGAGGACGAGCCTGTCAATATGCTGCTGATATCGGAGGTACTGTCCAAAATGGGCTTTACCGTAATCAGGGCAGCCAATGGAAGAGAAGTACTGGAACTATTAAAGACACATCAACCCAAGATAATCTTCATGGATGTGAATATGCCTGAAATGGACGGGCTGGAAGCCACGGCGATCATCCGGGCACAATCCAGACCTCAGAACAACATCCCGATTATCGCACTGACCGCCGGCGCCATGAAGGAAGACAGGGAACGCTGTCTCCGGGCAGGTATGAATAGTTTCGTCTCCAAGCCTTTTCGGTTGGAAGAATTAGAAGGGGTGGTGAAAAAGTATCTGTCAGTAGCCTAATGTCATTGTCTGCCGGTTAGTAAGTATATGTAACGGGTTCCCCCTTATACACGATCGTTTTGGATGCCCCGCCGGTCATCACCTGCACAATGAATTTTTGCTGCACCGGCCGCCGCGTATGACTGCCCGCTGCCCCCGACAGGAGACTTGCCTCGCCCGGACTCAGGCTCAGCGTGCGCGCCATGTCATTCCAGTGGATATGGATCAGGGTGGGGACGGCTTTCAGGTAATCCTGGCTGATGCCGTCATCTTCATACAGCGTGAAATCGCCGTCGGCGCCCGGGTAGATCCGCAGCGTTGTCGGCTGCGTCACGGGCTGGGCCGTATACTGGCGAATGGGGTCGAACGGGATAATAGCGCCTGCCCGGACATAGATGGGCATGATCGAAAGATCCACTTCCCTGCGGACAGTCTTCCCGCCGGTCTGCCGCGTGAGCGTCCACCAGTCATACCATTCGCCCGCGGGAAGGTAGACATCGCGGGTGACGGCGCCTTTTTCGAAAACAGGCGCTATCAGGAGATCACGTCCCCACAGGTATTCACTGCCCATGCCCCTGGCTGTCGTATCGCCGGGATAATGCAGCCACAGCGCCCGCATCAGGGGCATGCCCGTCTGTCGTGCTTCCCAGGCCAGGGTATAGGTGTAAGGCATCAATTGATAACGCAGCTCGTCGTATTTCCGGACGATGGGTTCGATGCGCGGATTGTTCATCTCCGACTCCAGCACATTGTGCCGGATCCTTTCACTGTCGGATTTATAGTGTGTAGCCGTCTCCAGGTCGCCCCGGTCACCCTGGCCCCAGCCCCAGGGAAGGATCGTCATCGACGTACGACCATGCGAACGGAAGGAGGGGCAAAACGCGCCGAACTGAAACCAGCGGGCATAGAGCTCGCCCGTCTTTTCCGCATTGGAATAGAAGCCGCCGATATCAGAACCCCAGTAAGGGCCCAGGCTCAGCGAGTGGTTGATGCCGACCGCCACCTGACCCTCCAGCGTTTTCCAGGAAGATTCAGTGTCACCCGACCATACCCATCCACCCCAGCGGGCGACGCCCAGGTAGCCATTGCGATGCAGGCTCCAGGGCCGGACATTGGGAAAAGTGGACAGCGGTCCCTGGTAATACAGTTGATGCCGTTTGACCCTTTCATCCAGATTGAACCAATCGCCTTCATCGGGCCAGAAGGCGTCAACCCCGGTCTTCATCAACGCCACATGCTGCTGCCAGTAGTTTTGAATATGTCCTGCATCGAGGACTTCGCCGGGGGCCGCGGGTATCGTTCCGTGCAGAGAGGGCAGTTTATCGCGGTCCCAGGGCACCATATGCACGACCACCTTCACATGCAGGGCATGAAAATCGGCTAATACGGAGGCGGGGTCGCGATGGAAGACTTCCGGGTTGAAGTCGAAAGAAGGTTGTTTGGTATTCCATCCCCTCGGTGTAAACCCGGTGCCCAGGTAGATCACGGCGTCGATGGGTATCTTTTTTGACCGGAAGCTGTCGACGATGCCGAGTATCTGCGTTTCATCTTTTATCGTCCGGTGAGACTGCATATAACCCAGAGCCCATTTCGGCGGCATCACAGCGGGGCCGGTCAAAAGAGAAAGATCCTGCATGAAGGCGGCTGGCTGATGTGCATCGAAGACGATCAGGTCGTAAAGTCCGGGAATGACCGAAGCTGCGGGCGGAAGGCCTTTGGCCCCCTGTTGGCCCTGATCTTTCTCGTTCTGGTGTACCCGGTCTGCCGCCGTTGGCTGCCACGGAATGAAAATACCATGATCGGCCTGTCGCAGATCGATCTGTCCCCAGGGGCTGGCAATAAAAAGGGCCCAGCCTTCCGTGCCGATCATCAGGGGGACGGGGTTGCGGGAGCCATAAGCGTCGCTCTGCCAGCGCGGAGACATCTCCTGTAGTCTTCCCCGCCGGTCGAATTCAATGCGCTGAAGCCGCCAGTTGACGCCGGGCTCGGGCTTGTGGCCGCCTTCTCCCAGGCCCAGCAAGGGGGCATCGCCGATGCTGAATGATAAGGTAGTATCGGGGTGAAAAATTATTTGCTGGATCAAAGCTCCTTCGGGAGTGGTGACTTTCACTGTCAGCGGGTCCGGGCTTACTTGCACCATCAACGCACCTACACGGTGGCTGACAGGGCCGGATAGCTGCGTCAGCACCAGGTCCGGGGCAGGGTAGGGTCTATCGGTCAAAGCGGGGCTGAAAGGCTCGTCTTCGCGGAAGCTAAGGGGCTTCAGCGTGATCCGGATACTGTGATCGCCGGCTTGCCGGATGACCAGCTCTGCAGGCTGGCCCGCGGTCACGATCGGTCGCACCGGTTGTGCCGCAGTGGAAACCTGCTGTGCATGAAGTGCCGACAGAGGTAGCAGCAGCAAGAGCAAAAGCTGTGAATAGATCGGTCGATGGGTCACGCTAAAAAGGTTGAAAGCTAATTTCCAGGAATATAGTAAGAAATGGCGGATGAATTTTAGCTTTTTCCAACCGCTTTTTATCTACATTTAAGGACTCATATATGATTAGTATAGCTAACCGCCTGCGTGTAAATCTCTTTCTAATGGCCCTGCTGGCAGTTCCCGCGTTGACCCGGGGGCAAAAAGATGCTACGGTCCGGGAATACCTGAAATCTTTCCCTACCTATCCCTTTTCAGATCCCAGCCCGGTTCCGCTGCTGAATGAAGTCTATCCTTATTTCCGCTATGACGGCTTCACTGATAAAGCCGTCGCCCGGTCATGGAAGGTAGTGGAGCTGGAAAATGACTATATCCGCCTGCTGATCCTGCCGGAGATCGGCGGAAAGATATGGGCTGCCATCGAAAAATCCACCGGCCGCTCTTTCTTATATTATAACCACACGGTAAAATTCCGGGACATTGCGATGCGTGGGCCATGGACCAGCGGCGGCCTGGAGGCGAATTACGGTATCGTCGGGCATACGCCTAACTGCGCAACACCGGTCGACTATGTCACCTCCGTCAACGGTGACGGCAGTGTCAGTTGCACAATCGGGACGCTGGACCTGTTATCGCGCAGCTACTGGCGGATGGAGATTCGGCTGCCGAAAGACCAGGCGCTTTTCAGCACCAATTCATGCTGGTACAATACCACCGCGCTGGAACAGCCTTATTACCATTGGATGAATGCCGGGCTGAAAGCGGGTGATGATCTTGAGTTCATCTATCCAGGCAACCGGTACCTGGGTCACGCAGGACAATATGCGGACTGGCCCGTGGATAAATCCAACGGAAAGAACCTCTCCTGGTATAAGAATAATGATTTCGGCAGTTATAAATCGTATCACGTATTTGGAAAATACACGGAGTTCAATGGCGTCTACTGGCATAACGAAGGATTGGGAATGGCCCGGTATGGAACGCATGATGACAAGGCGGGAAAAAAGCTCTGGATATGGGGGCTGTCGCGCCAGGGGATGATCTGGGAAAAGCTGCTGACCGATACCGATGGTCAGTATATAGAACTACAATCGGGGCGATTGTTCATCCAGAATGAGGAACGAAGCAGCCTGACGCCCTTCAAACACCACGCATTCAGCCCCTATGGAACGGAAACATGGCATGAAGACTGGTTTCCGGTGCTGGGAACCCGCGGAATGGTGAAGGCCAATCAATACGGGGCTTTGAATGTCTTGCAGGAAGGTGGGTGGCTGAAGATATTGTTCTCTCCGGTCCGGTTTTTCCGGGATACGGTGCGCATCAGGATGGCCGGTAAGATTGTTTATGAAAAGGCGTGCGCTTTTTCTCCGCTGGCTTTGTTTGCCGATTCCATCCGGGCGCCGGATTCACCGGACGCTCACGATGCCGCAGGGCCGCAGGGTGAAAATTTGGTGGTAACGATCGGCGACCATCACCTGATCTATGACAATTCTCCGCAGGCCGACTCTTTATCCCGCCCGGTGGATGCGCCGGCCGGTTTCGACTGGACCTCGGCATATGGCTATTTCCTGTCAGGATACGAAGCCATGGACCAAAAGAATTACCCTGCTGCGGAAACCGCTCTCCGCCAATCACTGCTGAAAGACCCTCACTACGGACCGGCGCTGGTGAAATCAGCGGAGCTATATTATCGGAACATGCGCTATGCAGAAGCGTTGGAATATGCATTGGATGCGTTGCGGGTCAATACGGAGGACGGCCCTGCCAACTTCATCTATGGCCTGATCAGCGACGCGCTCGGGCATAAGACGGATGCCAAAGACGGTTTCGACATTGCCAGTCTGGATCCTGCCTGTCGCAGTGCCGCCTATGCTTGTCTGGCGAAGATCTACCTGCGGGAAAAAGACCCGGAGCGGGCCACTGACTATGCAGAAAAAGCGCTGGACAATAACCGCTTCAATATGGAAGCGCTGCAATTGAAAGCCATATGCGCCCGGCTCACCGGGGCAGGAAGGGCTGCTGAAGGCGGAGGGGCCACGCCACGTGCGATACTAGCTCAAATCGATGCCATTGACCGGTTGAATCATTTTTCACGGTTTGAAAAATATCTCGCAGATAGTACAGAAAAAAACAAGCATGCGTTCCTGTCCCTGATCCGAAACGAATTGCCACACCAAACCTTTCTCGAATTGGGTATCTGGTATTATGATTGCGGGCTTGCCGACGATGCGCTGGCCGTTTTCAGTTTGAGCCCGCCCTGCGCGGAGATCAGCCTGTGGATCAACTGGCTGACCCGGCAGCCTGTCGCCTGGGCGGCCATCGACCCTGTCGGTTGCTTTCCTTTCCGTTCCGAAACTGGTCAATTGCTGGAAAATTTCCTGAAGACCAGCGATCACTGGTTGCCAAAGTACCTGCTGGCCCTGCTGTATCATGACCGCAACCGTATCGCAGACTGTAAGAAATTACTGCTTTCCTGTGGCGACCAGCCCGGCTTCGCCCCGTTCTACGTTTTTCGGGCAGCCATCGATTCCTCGCAGGCGCAGCATGACCTGCAACGCGCTGTCGCTCTCGATCCGCAATGGCGATACCAGAAATTGCTGGCTGAATATTATATCATCCGCCAGGAAAGATACCCGGAGGCGCTGACCATCGCCGGCAGCTTTTTCAGTGTACATCCGGACAATTATATCATGGGAATGCTATATGCAAAGACATTATTGCTGAATCAGCAATTCGCTGCGGCAGACAAAGTGCTCGGCCGTCTTGACGTCATCCCTTTCGAGGGGGCTACTTCTGGTCATGAGCTTTACCGGGAAGCAAAATTGATGCAGGCAGTGCAACAGATGAAACAAAAGAACTATCGGCAGGCGCTGGTATTTATCAGGGCTGCTGAAGAGTGGCCCGAAAATCTCGGCGTTGGAAAGCCTTATGACAGCGAAGTGGACCTTCGGCTGGAGAAATGGATGAGTGCACTCTGTCTGCAGGGGGGGCATCGCCCGGCGGCAGCGCCTGCTCCTCCGGCTGTCGCTGCATTGCAGGCCAGCGGTAAGCCTGGGAATGTCAATGAAAGGGTAGTGCAGGCCCTGGAGCAGCCATAGAGCGTTAAGGTATTAACCATTTAGTATCTTCCTGCCTGGGTAGAAAAAAACCCTTAATACAATTAGGGTTGCGAATGCAGAGTTGAATATGACTTTTTTCGTAAAACCCGGCTGTAGGATACAAAGGATCTCCTTCTCTGAAAAGGCCCCGAGCTGAATCAAAAGGTCGGAGCTTTCTTCTTTTTCTGTACAAATGAAGATTTTCTATGACGGCACAATCCAATTTTCTGATTAGCAGATCCTTGGAATCGCCGACTTGTCGATTCTCGGGAAGCTTCAGATCAAGCATACCGTAGGATGTAGTCAAGGTGTCGTAAGATTGTCTGACGAGTTCTATAAATTCTTTTTCCAGCAAATCGAGGCAGAACCCCAGATCTATTACAGCCCCTAAAACTGCAGGTTCTTTGATAAGTGCTTTACCTTTTTGTGGATGTAAGTTTAACTCTTGAGCAAAGTGTAATGCCCTTCCCGGATTGTTTTCCCAAAAATACATACCAGTCCCCAACCAATTGTAGTCTTTATCGCTGTGTCGCAGCATGGATTGATCGTTGATGATTTTTTCGCAAATCGGTTTGTCACAACCATGAAAACCGATAAGGAGACCTGGCTTAGCAGGATACATTATTTTACGGCTTTGAAAACCTTAGTGAGATTTCCTTTGGGGGTAATTAGCTTGAGGTCGAGCAATAATTTTCTTGCCTTCGACTTCGATCTCGCTATTTCAGCGTGCTGCAGTCTAAGCCCTCTTTTCATTTCCAGTAATTCCTTTTTGCTCATTGCATAACAAATATACAAAATATTGGACAATTATCCCAACGACATTTAGCAAAGCCTGATCTGACTAGTTGTAGAAAAATGCACCATGCTTACAGTAATCCCCTGAAAAATGGCGCCAATTCCTCCGCCAGTATCTCATGATCTTCCTCATTCGGATGACCGCCGCAGCCTCTTGCCTTCATAGGCGGGAAGAAGAACAAGGCGACTGGCCTGTCGGAAGGATACAGCGTATCGATCTTCGCCGAGATCGTCGTCAGGCAGTTCTGCAGCAAAAGAGCCTTTTCTCCATGCACCATAGGACTGCTCAGCAAGGCTAACTGTGCGGAAGGATATTTCGATTTGATCAGTTGCACGAACTTTATATAGCTGTCGACGAATGTCGCGCTATCGAAGGGCGAACGCTGATGCCGGCCATCACCGTTGCTGAGATCATTCGTTCCCAATGCAATACTGACGAGCGTGGGCTGCGCTTTTGTAAAATTCCACATCCTGGTGCCGGAATCCCGGAAGTCGGCCTTCTCATACACCTGCGGCATCGCCGGTCCATCGGTGTTCCAGGTGCGATACACGCCAATGCCGCTGACGCTGCTGAGGATAAATTCAGCATCCAGGGCCCTGGCCACTCTTGGCCCATAAGCATAGTAGGCGTCATGATGGTCCTCATAAGGACCTATGTCGCAGGGAGAGACAGAGGTGTCCGCCTGGGCGCCGCAGGTAATGCTGTTGCCGATGAACTCGATCAATGGTCCCTTAGCCTTTTTAATCGGTTTTGGATCGTCGCCGGTGATCTTGTCAATGAAGACAGGCCCGGATGTCGCCTCGGTGTTTTTGTAGATCCAAACAGTGTGTACGCCGGCTGTCGCGGTAGTGATCAACAACGGATTCGGATCATTTCCGGAGATCCGGACTTTTTTTTGATAGACACCATCCAACTCATATTGTAAAAAATTATGCCCCGACGCATCGGGGACGGATGCGTATACCGCACATTCCTTTCCCCGGAAAGTAAAGCCGGCATGTGCTGCACTACTGATCAACTCCAGCTGCCCGTTGCCGTTCACCAGGCATCTGCCATACCCGTAAAGGGAGGAGGATAGCAGTGTACCGGCATGAGCAGGTCGGGTAGGAGCGATAGCGATGGGGTATGCTGCCACTGCCGGGTATTCTACAACAGGCGAGCCTCCGAGACAAATGGCCATAACGGCCAGCATAAGTTGACATTTCATATGGAAGCTTAATTCTTATCTACAAATCGATTGTTGGCCTCATTATACCTGTCTCCGACATTGGGATATTCCGCCAGCAAGTCTTCTATGTCCTGAAAATCGGCGGCCTCCAGGCTGATTTCGACGGCACCTGCATTGTCCTGCAGATATTTCCGCCGCTTGGTGCCTGGTATCGGGATGATATGCTGGCCTTGCGCCAGCACCCAGGCCAGGGCTAGTTGGGCCGGGGTGCAGCCTTTTTTGGCGGCGAGCGCAGCAAAGGCCGCGGACAGCTGACTGTTGTTCTCGGCGTGCTGCCCCTGGTAGCGGGGGAGGGCCTTCCTAAAGTCTTTTTCTCCCAGTTGCCCAAGATCCAGCGTGTTGGTCATCAGTCCCCTCGCCAGCGGGCTGAAGGGAATGAAAGAAATTTTCAGCTCTTTGCAGAGCGGCAATATCTCCTTTTCCACATCCCTTGTCAACAGGGAATATTCGCTCTGGAGGGCGCTGATAGGATGGACGGCATGCGCCCGGCGGATAGAATTAGGCGAGGCTTCCGACAGGCCGAGATAGCGGACCTTGCCTTCTTTCACAAGATCGGCCATGGCGCCTACCATCTCTTCTACCGGTACATTCGGATCGATGCGGTGCGCATAATAAAGATCGATTACATCGGTGTTCAGTCGGCGAAGGCTGTCCTCGATGGCCTTTTTGATATGCGCAGGCGAACCGTCGAAACCGCCCATCCGCCCATCTGTATATGACAAGAACCCGAACTTGGTAGCGATAAAGATCTTTTTCCGGTTGGGCTGCAGCACTTTGGCCACCAACTCTTCATTTTTGCCGTTGCCGTATACATCGGCCGTGTCCCAGAAATTGATGCCCAGTTCGATGGCTTTTTCAAGCGTGGCGATGGATTCTGTATCGTCGGGCTGACCGTAGGCATGATTCATGCTCATGCAACCTAGGCCGATAGCCGATAGTTCTATACCTGTGTTGCCCAGTTTTCTGTATTTCATCGGACAAAGGTCAAGAATTAGCCGGAAAGAGTGTGACCTATTTCTACTTATTTTTGGGTGAGTAAAGCATAATGTTCTATGGAGGATTTTATTATGTTCCGGCGAGTCATACCGGTTCGAGGAGTTTACCAACCTGGAAGATTTCGAGCAATATAAAAAGAGCGTACTTAAATACCTCGCGCAATGAGGCGGCTCGCAAAGTAAGGCAGCAGAGGCGTCCACCAGCCGGCCGTAAAAAAAGAGGCCATTCCTGTCGGAACGGCCTCTATCTGACTTTAAGTCTTCAGATTATTTTTTGGAGCAACCCGGTTAAGCGAAATTAACCGAAGGTTTCCATGATTTATCTGTAGAATGCATGTATACCTCCTTTTTTTTGGTGAACGATAGCTATAAAGTTACTAAAAAAAATTTATTTCCCGGCCAGGTGTGGCCAAAAATCAGTTAAAATATTTACGTTCGGGCGGTAGAATTTTCCTTCATCCGAGCGGCGCGCTGCTCCGGCAGTCGGATAGCGGGTATCAGGGCTAATCCGATCACTACTGCCGACACCACAAAGCCATCCTGCAAAGCAAAATGTTCCGCCAGCGGCGCCTGGTATTTTTTATCGAGATAATGAGAATAGATGAACTGGTGGAACACGCCGAAGACCGCGATGCCGATGGACCCCCCTAACTGTTGCAACAGACTGTTCATGGAAGTGGCCGTTGCCGTCTGCTGGATGCTAACGGAATTCAGCAGGGCTGTAGAAACAGGCGCGACGAGGAAACTGATCCCCAACCCGCGCACCAGCATGGGCAGGATAATCATCAGGATAGTGGTGCCTACGTCGATCCGCGAAAAAAGGTACATGGAAAGCGAAACCAGCAGGATACCCAGCACCGAGATATTCCGTATCAACCCTTCATCAGCCTTTTTACCGGCATAGGGTCTTGCGACGAACATCATCAGCGCATTGGGCAACATCAGCAATCCCGATTGGATGGTCGTATACCCTAATAATCCCTGTAAGAGAAAAGGCAGGAAGAACATCCCCCCGAAAAGGGCGACACTGCGGATCACCACAATGATGGCGGAATGGACAAAATCGCCCGAGCGGAAGACCGTGAGGTCCAGCAACGGCTCGGGACATTTTGCGCTGCGGATATACAGGTACAGGAACAGGGCTGCAGCGATACAGCCGGCTGTCGTCTCCGGTATTTCGTTCTTCCTACTGATGGTGGAGACGGTGTATTGCACGGCCACGATGAAGAGGGCGAACCAGCTAAATCCCCGGATGTCGAATGCAGGTTTGCTGCGGGGTTTGTCCCGCAGAAAGGACAGGTAGCGGTAGGTCAGCAGGATTGTCGCGATGCCGATGGGAATATTGACATAAAAGACCGATTCCCAGCCAAAGTAATGCGTCAATATGCCGCCCAGCGTAGGGCCGAGGGCCGGTCCCATGACATTGCCGAGGCCCCACCAGCCAATGACGCTGCCTCTTTTTTCCTGGGGGAAAGACTCGCTGAGGACGGCCAGTGAAGTGGGGGTGATGGCGCCCCCGCCGCTGGCTTGTATGACCCGGGCGATGACAAGTATGACCAGGTTGTGGGAGAGACTACATAGCAGCGAGCCTACAGTGAAGACAACCACGCTAATGAGATACAGGTTAAAGTAGCCGATCCTGTTCTTCATATAGCCGATCAAGGGTATAAAGAGGGTGAAGGAGATCATATAGGCTGTGATCACCCATTCTATTTCGTCGAGATTTACATTGAACTGGTGGCGCATCACCGGCAGGGACACGTTGACGATGCTGGTGTCGATGGCGGCCATGGAAGTGCCCAGCATGAGCGTGATCAATACAAGAGTCGGGTGCTTTAACATGGGCCCAATTTAGCGATAAGGGCTGAGAGCCCAATGCCTCAGCTTGCCGATCACTTCTTCCAGCTTGACCGGTTTACCGAGGTAGTCGTCCATCCCGGCACTCAGACATTCTTCTTCGTCGCCTTCCATGGTATTGGCCGTTAGGGCGATGATGACCGGTTGATGGGGCAGATTGGCGCTGCGGATGAGCCGGGTGGCTTCGAGGCCGTCCATTTCCGGCATCTGGAGGTCCATCAGGATGATATCGAAAGAACCAGCACCGGTGGCAGCCTCAAGGGCGAGCCGGCCATTCTCTACGATGGTGGGCTCATACCCCAGCTTTTGCAAAATATACAGGATCACCTGTTGATTGATCACATTGTCCTCGGCTACAAGGAGGCGCAGGGGGAAGTCCGAGGCGAATCGCCCGGGCGCCTGTGGCTGCAACGTGCCGCTATCGCCGGCTACCCGGTCGCGGGGCTCCAGTCCGGACAGGATGTGGCGGTACATCACCTGCTGTTTGATGGGTTTGGTCATGACGGCGGAGAACAATTGCTGAGTATTCTTCTTCATCTCATCGCCGATAGAGCTCAGCAGGATGATCGGGATCAGGGGATGCCTGTCCCGGATATGCTGAGAGAGGTGGATGCCATCCATGAACGGCATCTGCATATCGGTAAGGATCAGGTCGTAATTGGTGTCGGTAGAAAGGATGTCAAGGGCCTCTACACCGGAGGCGGCCAGTACGGGTTCCAGCCGCCAGTATTCCAGCTGGTTTTTCAGGATAGTACGGTTGGTAAGATTGTCGTCTACGATCAGCACTTTTTTGCCGGCATGCGCCGACATGCCGTTGACCGCAGCGGGGACATCAGCCTGGACACCTGCCCGGGTATTGATCGTAAATGAGAAAGTAGACCCCGCGCCCGGTTCGCTTTTCACCCCGACGGCGCCACCCATCAGCTTGACCAGCTGTTCGGAAATGGCCAGTCCCAGACCCGATCCGCCGTATTTACGTGTCGTGGAGGAATCTACCTGGGAAAAGGCTTTGAACAGCCGTTGCTGTTTATCTTCAGGGATGCCGATGCCGGTGTCCCGCACCTCGAAGCCCAGGGTCAACGCTCCATCTGTACCGGTTTCGATCAGCCGAACTCCGATAAAGATCTCTCCCTGTTCGGTAAACTTTATCGCATTGCCGACAAGATTGGTCAGGACCTGGCGCAGACGCAGATCGTCGCCCCGGATACAAACCGGTACCTTTCGTTCTACCTGGTACAGCAGTTCGATGCCTGTACGGGCGGCACTGGCGCTGAAGATGTCCAGGATATGTTCGATACTGTTATGCAGGTTGAAGTCTTCGTTTTCCAGTTCCATGCTGCCGGACTCGATCTTCGAGAAATCCAGGATATCGTTGATGACATTCAGGAGGCTTTCTCCGCAGGCGGCGATGGTCTCCGTATAGGAGCGCTGTTGTTCATTCAGCGGCGTTTCGACGAGCAGGGAGGAAAGGCCGATCACGCCGTTCATCGGCGTCCGGATCTCATGGCTCATGGTGGCCAGGAAAATGCTTTTGGCGCGATTGGCCTGTTCGGCTTCATAGCGGGCGATCTCGGCATTCCGGAGGGCTTCTTCCAGGGCGTCAGCATTCCGCTTGCGTTCCAGCAGCACTTCCGCCTCCCGTTGGAGATTGCCCATTTGCACGCTCTGCTTGATCTGGATCTCACTGGATTTTCTCAACTGATAAGCCCATAGCCCGGAAATAAAGACAATAATGCTGGCCAACAGGATATGGATGATGAAGGTCTGCAGGTCCAGGTAATCCAGCTGGGTAAAATAGATCGTGGAATCGCCGCTGTATTGCAGGTAGTTGAAGATAGAATGGTGCAAGACGATGATGATTAGCAGGGGGATCTGCAATCGCCAGTTCTGATAGGTGATGAGGATGGCGCAGGAGATGAAGGCGATGAAGTGCATCTCGAACAGGCCGTGCATCTGGTAGATATACTGTGCCATGAACAGGCCCAGAACGACGCTCAGCACGTATTGATACAGATCGGAATGGGGGAGCGCTATCTTGACGGAATAGTAGGCGAGGAGAGAAAGGCCGCCTACGCCGATGGCGATGCTCCAGGTATCGAAATAATGGGCGAGGATGAGCCCAATGATAAAAAACCCCATCAGGAAGTAATTCATGAGCTTGTCCGACCGCCGTTTGACCTCATTGCGGAAGAAAGTCGTTTGGGCCTCAAGGTCAGTAAGGGTTGTAGCCGGGCCGGGTAGGGAGGCTTCCGGACCGGGTAGGGAGGGGTAGTTGTTCGATGGATGGCTCATTGACGACAGGTAGGTAATTGGCAGCCATAGGCCCGGAAGGCCAGGGGGCTTAAGGTCAGTGAATAATTGTGATGCAGGAAGCTGTCCAGCGCCTGCCGGGCAAAACCCGTTCTTTCGTCGCTGCAATAACGGCTGCGGTTATAGTTACCCCGGTAAAACAATCGGCCATCCGCACCGATGATGACCGCCTGCGGCGTGGAATAGACCCCACAGGCAGCAGCTATTGCGGAGTCCGACAAAACGGGGATGGGATAGGGCAGATCGAATTTGGCCTGTAGCTGTTCGGCCGTATATTTTTCGGGGCTCATCACCACGATGGCAAAGGATACCTGCTGCCCGTATTGCTGAACAAGCGCCCTGAATTGAGGCATGTTAAACCGGCTGCAGGGACATGCAGGGTTGAAAAAATGCAGAAAAATAGGCTTATCGGGCGTCACTGCCGGCTGCGCGGATGCGGGTAACACTATGGCTGCCCCCCGGGGGACGTCGCGATAGTTCGATGGAATGGGGGTTGGCAGACTATACTTCCAGGCGGTCTGCCAGAAGATCGTTCCGATAAGAGTGGCCAGAAGCACCAGCCAGCCGATAACGAGCTTGTTTTTCATGGAATTATTGGATGAAAACGCCATTTAGGAATCTTAATGTACGTATGCGGTGGTTACTTAGATGATTTAACGGTTAAACTCCCTATTTTATTAAGTGGAAATTCTTATCTTTTTAAGTGGCTCACTCATAAAAAGGTGAGTAAGTAGACAGACTTGTCTATTCGGTTCGCGGACCATATCTTTGTGGTCATGAGGGAAACCGGGGTAAAAGACAGGATCCTGGAGACGGCGTCGCGGCTGTTTTACGACCAGGGATACAACCAGACGGGGATCAACCAGATCATCGACGAGGCAGATATTGCCAGGGCATCTCTTTACCATCATTTTCCATCGAAAACGGACTTGTTGCTGGCCTACCTGGACAGGACCCATGAGCTTTGGTTCGGGGAACTGGAGATCTTTATGCGGCCTATTGCCGACACACGGGACAAACTGCTGGCCTTATTCGACTTCCGGGTCAGACGGCAGCTAAAATTCAAATACAAGGGATGTCATTTCAATAAGATCGTTGCCGAAACCTGCGAGGACCAGCAGGTATTCGACCGGGTACGGACCCATAAAAACCGGTTCCGCCAATATGTTTATGACCTGGTCCGGCAGAGCGGTCACCGCGGGCTGCTGGATGACGACACGCTGGCAGATACCATCTTTTTACTACTCGAAGGCGGGATTGCCATGGGAGCGATGTACCGGAGCCCGGACTATACCGAAAAGGGCCGGCGGATAGTGGCCTCCTTTCTATAACCCGATATCTGCTCCTCTAACTGATTGCCTGCTCCATGTAAATGTTCTTTTCGGAGTCTACAAAATTTTAACGGATGAAGCTGATTCTATTTGCTTTACGCAAACCAATTACAATTTTAGTTGCAGTTGGCGCCCTTTTCTTTTTTGGCATCAGGGCCCTCAATACGATCAAGATCGATATCTTCCCCAAACTGGATCTTCCGGTACTGTATATAGCAAATCCCTATGGCGGGTTCACGCCTACGCAGATGGAGACGTTCTTTGCCAAGCAGTACATCAACGTATTGTTGTATGTCAATGGTATCAAAAGTATAGAAACCAAGAATGTACAGGGGTTGACGCTCATTAAACTTAACTTCTATCCCGGTACGAATATGGCGCAGGCCGTCGCCGAGGTCAGTGCGGTCAGCAACCGGGCGCAGGCGCTCTTTCCGTCCGGCTCCAATCCGCCTTTTATCATCCGGTTCGATGCGTCGACCCTTCCTGTCGGCGAGTTGGTGCTCAGCAGTGATAAGAGGAGCAATAATGAACTGGCCGATCTTGCCTTTCAATATGTCCGGGCGTCCTTCACCGCCATTCCGGGGTTGCTGTCCGCTCCCCCCTTCGGCGGGAATGTTCGTACGGTTGTCATCAAGGCCGATCCCGAGTTGTTGCGGGCGCATAACCTGACGCCCGACCAGTTGGTGGCGGCTATGCGGATCAATAACCAGTCTTCGCCTTCCGGTAATGTGCGGATCGGTGACATGAACTATATCACTCCGGTGAACACGACGATCCATACGGTGAAGGATTTTGCCGACATCCCACTGTACACCGGCGGGGTGCAGAACCTTTACCTAAGAGATGTCGCTACCGTGGAAGATGGCGCGGACATCACAGTGGGGTATGCATTGGTGAATGGGAAAAGGTCCGTCTACCTAAGCATTGCCAAGAACGCCGACGCCTCCACCTGGGAGGTGGTGAAGCGGCTGAAGGCAGAAATCCCGAAAATGCAGGCCCTGCTGCCGGAGGACGTCCACCTGACCTATGCCTTCGACCAGTCCGTGTATGTCATCAACTCCGTCAGAAGCCTTATTTCGGAAGGGGCCATTGGCGCCATCCTGACGGGGCTGATGGTACTGTTGTTCCTGGGTGATTTGAGGGGCGCGCTGATCGTGATCATGACCATTCCTACTTCTATTATTTCCGGTATCCTGTTCCTCAACCTGTTCGGTCAGACGATCAATATCATGACCCTGAGCGGGCTGGCGCTGGCCATCGGTATCCTGGTGGATGAGAGCACCGTAACGATAGAGAATATCCATCAGCACCTGGACATGGGCAAACCCAAGCGGCTGGCTATATGGGATGCGTGTAAAGAGATCGCTTTTCCAAAGCTGCTGATCCTGTTCTGTATCCTGGCAGTATTCGCTCCCGCCTTTACGATGGGCGGGATACCGGGTTCACTGTTCCTGCCGCTGGCGCTGGCCATCGGGTTCAGTATGATCGTCAGTTACTTTCTTGCGCAGACCTTTGTGCCGGTCATGGCCAACTGGATCATGAAAGTGCATAAGGCCAAAACGCCGGCGGTCGTCTATCCGGCTATGGCGCCCGGCGACGGCCATGCATCCGCGCCCGATTCGACCGGCGAAAAGGAGAAATTATTGCTGCAGCCCCACGGCAAGGATGGCAAAATGACCATGTTCGATAAGATCAGGGCGCGCTTTCTCAGCTTTATCGACCGGATCATGCCCTATCGCAAACCTATTGTCGTGCTATACATCGTCCTGACCACCGGGGCGGCCTTTCTGCTGCTGCGCCATATCGGCAAAGACGTTCTTCCCAAGGTGAATGGCGGCCAGTTCCAGGTGCGGATCCGGGCTCCGGATGGTACCCGTATCGAGCGGACAGAAGAAAAGACGCTGACGACGATCGGCATCGTCAAAGACATCGTGGGCCCTGCCAATGTATCCATCACCTCGGCCTATATCGGCCAGCATCCCTCTCTGTTCTCCGTCAACCCGATCTATCTGTGGATGGCCGGTCCACAGGAGGCCGTGATGCAGGTGGCGCTGGACGAGAACTACAAGACCAACCTGGATGATCTCAAAGAAAAGATCCGGGCCAGGGCGGCGCAGCAGATGCCCGATGTGCGGCTTTCCTTCGAGCCCATCGAGCTGACCGATAAGATCCTCAGCCAGGGATCCCCGACGCCGGTGGAAGTGCGGTTTTCGGGAAGAATTAAAAAGAACAACGAGATCTATGCTGCCAAGCTGATGGAAAAGCTCCGCGAGATACCTTATCTGCGGGATATCCAGCTGGGACAGTCGAACAAGTACCCGTCCATCAACATTGAGGTGGACCGTGTCCGGGCTGCCCAGCTGGGTGTGACGGTAGACGACGTATCCCGGTCGATCGTCGCCTCTACTTCCTCTTCGCGGTATACGGAAAAGAATATCTGGATAGACGAGAACAGCAACAACAGCTATAACGTACAGGTGCAGGTACCGGAGAACAAGATGAAAAGTGTGGCCGATATCGGGGAAATTCCTTTGCTGAAGAATGCCGACCGGCCCGTGCTGGGCGACGTAGCGACGATAACGCCGAACACGACCTACGGCGAAAACGACGATCTTGGCGCCATTCCCGTCCTGTCGGTCACTGCCAACCTTTATAACAAGGACCTCGGCGCTGCCTCCGTCGATGTGCAAAAGGCCATCGCCGCACTGGGGCCGCTGCCGCGGGGGCTGACGGTAGAACCGATTGGGATGACACAGACGCTGACCGAGACACTGGACAGTCTGCAGAGCGGATTGCTGGTGGCGATCATCGTGATCTTCCTCATGCTGGCAGCCAACTTCCAATCCTTCAAAGTATCGGCTGTCGTGCTGGCCACAGTACCGGCCGTCATTCTCGGGTCGTTGCTGCTGTTGCTGGCGACAGGGTCCACGCTTAACCTGCAATCCTATATGGGGATCATCATGTCGGTGGGAGTGTCCATCTCCAATGCGGTGCTGCTGATCACCAATGCCGAGCAATTGCGGCTGTACAACGGCAATGCCCTGCAGTCGGCCAAAGAGGCGGCTGCCCTGCGTCTCCGTCCCATCATGATGACGGCCATGGCGATGGTGGTGGGGATGATACCGATGGCCAGTGGGCTGGGGGAAGCGGGGGATCAATCGGCTCCGTTAGGGAGGGCAGTCGTCGGTGGACTGATCGCTTCGACATTTGCCGCCCTCTTTATTTTACCGCTGGCATTCGCCTGGGGACAGGAGAAGAGTTCTACAAAATCGGTGTCGCTGGAGGCGGATGATGAGGAGAGCAGGGAGTATTTGGCCGCGGCGGGGCAGGCGTAGCGGGGCGATAGCCGCGAACGGCTTTTTCGGGTTGTAAAATCCCGTTTTTATGTTATGCCAGACAAAAGAAAGCCCAGCGATACGCTGGGCAAGATCATCAAATTATTGGTGATTACTAAATTGGCACTTACTATACTTCATTTACTGAAGTCGTAGTAAAAAGGTCGGAGTGTCCAGCTCCGGCTTTTTCAACGTAAAGGTACAAATTTTTGTAAATTTCAAAATTGGTTTTTTTAGGCCGCGAGGTGATAAGGATAAAATGGTGAAGGTGCATGTTTCATTACTCCGCTTAGAATGAGTGGGCGATCGGTACGTATCATGGGTTGAATTCCGTATTTTCCGGGTATGAAAAAACCAATAACGATTGCTATCGCGATTTTTGCGCTGCTATGGATAAGGGTCGGGGCGCAGACGCCGCCACCAGAAAAATATCCCATCGATTCTGCCTCCGTCGAACATGCCGGTGTGCCTAAAGGGGAACTGATAAAATGCAGCTTCGATCATTCCTCCATCTTTCCCGGCACGCACCGTGACTACTGGATCTATATTCCCGCACAATACCGGCCCGATCATCCGGCTTGTGTCTATGTCAACCAGGACGGCATCCAGTGGAAGACGCCCACCGTATTCGATAACCTCATCAACAGCGGAGAGATGCCGGTGACGATCGGTGTATTCGTCACACCGGGCAGAGTAACGGCGGCCGATACCAGCGCCGCCCTCGACCGCTATAACCGCAGCTTTGAATACGACGGACTTGGCGATGCATATGTCCGCTTCATTCTGACAGAGATCCTTCCCGACGTCGAACGGCATCTGGCAAGAAACGGCAGGCCCATCCATCTTTCCGACAAAGGCAGCGACCGTGCCATCGGCGGTTCGAGCAGCGGGGCCATTGCCGCCTTTACGGCGGCCTGGGAACGGCCAGATGCATTCAGCCGGGTGTTTAGTGCGATCGGGACGTATGTGGGGCTGCGTGGCGGGGACCGGTATCCGATCCTTATCCGGAAGACGGAGCCGAAGGCGATCCGAGTCTTTTTGCAGGATGGTTCCAACGATCTGAATATCTATGGCGGGGATTGGTGGGTGGCGAATCAGACAATGGAGCGGGCGCTGACCTTTGCCGGCTACGAAGTCCGGCATGTTTATGGGGAAGGCGGGCATAATGGTACGCTGGGAACGGCGATTTTCCCAGATGTGATGCGCTGGCTTTGGAAGGGCTGGCCGGCGCCGGTGGCCAAAGGCCATTCCGGCAACCAGGTATTGCAACAACTGATCCCCGGCCAGGATTGGGAAGTGGTCGGCGAGGGGTATGGGTTTACGGAAGGCACGGCGGCGGATGCAGCGGGGAGCGTATTTTTCCAGGATATTCCCGCTTCAAAGACATATCGGGTGAGTGCCGATGGCGGGGCGCCGGTGCTGGTATCGAGCCAGGCGCAGAAAGCCAGCGGTACGTGTTTTGGCGCCGACGGCAGCCGCTATGAGGTGGCGGGCGGGTCGAAGCAGATCTTGCGTTATGATGCCGGTACGGGAAAAGCGTCGGTTATCGCGAACAATATCGCCGGTAATGACCTGGTGGTTTCGTATAGCGGAAATGTCTATGTGACGGCTCCTGACGGTTCCGAGCGGCCTGGGAAGATCTATTTGATCCGCCCCGGCGGACAAACGGTCATCGTGGATTCCGGGCTGAAATTTGTCAATGGCCTTTGCTTTACCCCGGATCAGACGCAATTATATGTTGCCGAGTCAGCCAGCCACTGGATCTGGGTGTATTCCGTTCTGCCGGATGGGACGTTGGCCAATAAGCAACGATTTGGGTGGCTGCATGTGCCGGATGATAAAGAGAATGCGTGGCCGGACGGACTGAAATGCGACCGGAACGGTCAGATATATGTGGCCACCAATATGGGGATGCAGGTATTGGACCAGCTGGGCCGGGTGAATGCGATTGTGCCGATGCCCAGCGGGCAGCCGTCGAATTGTTGTTTTGGCGGGAAAGATTTTGATGTGTTGTATGTGTCGTGCGGGGGGAAGGTCTACCGGCGTAGGTTGAAAGTGAAGGGGTGTAATCCCTTCGAGGCACCGAACAAGCCGACCGTGCCGAGACTATAACCCTTATTTCAGGATCAATACCGGTTTCTGTGCATTCCGTAATATCCCGTGCTGGATATTCTGGTGGGTCAGATGATACAGGAAGCTATGCCGGCCCGGTAATGCAATAATTAATTGCACGGGATTGTTGTCGCTATTCCGGCTCAGCCGGTTCAGTATCTCTTCCTTCAGCACTTCCAGTTGGTTCCGGATCAGTTTTTTCTTTTGCTGAATATCGGCTGCCGTGACCTGCAGCAGATCTGGTGTGGGAATGATCTGTTCAAAAATGGGGACGTATACATTAGCGGCAAGAACGATCTCGTCGTATTCCCTGTCGTTGGCAAGGTCGGCTGCAAAGGCAGCCGCGTTATCGGATGGTCCTGAAAAATAAACAGGAACAAGTAGCGTTTTCATGATGCATTATTCCTCCCCGAACGTATTACTTTTTAATATCTGCATGAGCGGGCGCCAGTCATTAAGCCATACGGGACGGATCCGGACTACCCGGAGGAAACGATATAGGGGGACCACATCATTACTACTACAAATCGCATGATGGCTGCTTTCCGGCCCTCATGAGCCTCATCATTACTACAACATATCCTTTATTTTTCCTGCGGTCGGAAGGCTGGCAAAGGCTAAATCGTAGCTTTAAGCAAACATGCTATATGGTGATCATCGACTCCTATTCAACGGCCGTCATTCTATGCCTGGCCACTATGCTTTGCTGGGGTTCATGGGCCAATACGATGAAATTGACAGGTAAGACCTGGTTTTTTCAGTTATATTATTGGGATTATGCACTGGGCGTCCTGCTGTTTTCCCTGCTGTTGGCTTTTACTTTGGGCAGCAGGGGGGCGGAGGGACGACATTTTTTGCAGGATATCTTCCAGGCAAAATCCAACAACCTATTTTACGCATTTCTTTCGGGCGTCATCTTCAACTTGTCGAATATCCTGCTGGTAACCGTGATTGCCATCGCCGGCATGGCGATCGCCTTTCCGATTGGCGTTGGTCTGGCGCTGGTGCTGGGCGTCATTTTCGGCTACCTGGCCAGGCCAGTCGGTAATCCCTGGATACTTTTCGGCGGACTTTGCTTTGTCGTTATAGCCATTATCCTCGACGGGATTGCTTATAGCCGTATCCCTTCCACAGGAAGCAAATCTGTTGTGAAAGGTATAGTACTTTCCATATTGACCGGCATCTTCCAGGGGCTTTTTTATCCGCTGCTGGTGAGGTCCATTTCGGGCAACCTAAGGGTGCCCGCTGCGGGTACGCTGACACCCTATACTGCCATTGTATTGTTTGCGGCGGGATTGTTCGCGTCTTCCTTCATCTATAACACTTATCTCATGCGCCGGCCATTGTCGGGTGTTCCGATCCCTGCCCGGGCCTATTTCAAGGGTACACGAAAAGACCATGCGGTAGGCCTGACCGGCGGGTTGATCTGGTGTATTGGCTTTTCCCTGATGACCCTTTCTGCGGAAAAGGCCGGTGCGGCTATTTCGTATGGATTGGGGCAGGGGGCTACGATGGTCGCCGTCGTCTGGGGAGTGGTGATCTGGAGGGAGTTCCGGACGGCCCCCCGCAGCGTCAACAAGTATTTAATAGCCATGTTCATCTTTTACCTGGGCGGGCTATCACTGATTATAATTGCCAAACAATGAAAAAATTCATGAATGATCCGCGTCTTTTCGTAGACGAAATGCTGGAAGGCATCCTGCTTGCTCATCCCGGCGAATTAATTTCCGTAGCCGGTGACCTTCGCTGCATGGTCCGTGCCGGCGGGAAAACTCCCGGGAAAGTGGGCATTGCTACCGGAGGTGGCTCGGGTCATCTGCCGCTGTTCCTTGGCTATGTCGGAAATGGCATGCTGGATGGATGTGCGGTAGGTGGTGTATTTCAATCTCCGTCCGCTGACCAGATGCTGGAAGTCACCAGGGCGATCGACAGCGGGGCCGGGGTGCTGTATATCTATGGCAATTATGGCGGAGATATCATGAACTTTGATATGGCTGCGGAGCTGGCAGATTTAGAAGGGATAAAAGTCGAACAGGTCGTGGCGGGGGAGGATGTCGCGTCTGCACCCAAAGGGGAAGAAGGGAAGCGGCGAGGTGTAGCCGGCATTTTTTTTGTCTATAAGATTGCCGGGGCGCTGGCCGGGGAAGGCGCTTCGCTTGCCGACGTAAAAAAAGTGGCGGAGAAGGTCTGTGCGGGGGTGCGCACCATGGGTGTGGCGCTGACCCCCTGTATCGTGCCGGAGGTAGGCCGGCCATCCTTCCAGTTGGGTGACAACGAAATGGAAATCGGCATGGGCATCCACGGCGAACCCGGCATTCACCGTGGCACTCTGCAGACAGCGGATGAGATCGTCACGCAGATCGCCGGCCGGTTGCTCGAAGACCTGCCATACCGCAAGGGAGATGAAGTGGCCGTTCTCCTGAACGGCCTGGGTGCTACGCCTAAAGAAGAACTGTATATTTTAGGAAGGAAGCTGCACCGGATACTGCAGGACAAGGGTATAACGGTGTTCCATACATACGTGGGCGAATTTGCCACCAGCATGGAGATGGCCGGCGCCAGCATCTCCCTGCTGCGGTTGGATGCGGAGTTACGGCGATTGCTGGCTAAACCGGCAGACACGCCTTTTTTCACCCAGTTTCAGTTGTGAGCTTGTGCGCTGTCCTCATCAAAAATGATCAATATGCATGCCCTGAAAACGACAGATATCATAACGATTCTCCGGGAATTGAAGCTCTCCATGGAAAATAACCAGCAGTTCCTCGGTGAGCTGGATGGCGTCATGGGCGACGGCGACCTGGGGCTAACGATGACCCGCGCTTTTACGGCGGCCGCCGAAGAGGCTGATCGCTCGGAGGAACTGCTACCCGGCAAACTCCTGATGCGCCTGGGGGCGGTTATTGCCAAAGCCGCGCCATCCACCATGGGTACGCTGGTGGCCACAGGCTTCTTACGGGGTGGAAAGGCGCTGGATTCCGCTTCGCAGCTGGGGTCGGCGGAACTGGCGGTTTTTTTCGACGCATTCGTCAAAGGCATCATGGAGAGAGGCAAATCCGTGCCTGGTAACAAGACCGTTATAGACACGCTGTATCCTGCTGCCTGCGCCCTTCAGATGGCGGCAGCTGCCGGCGAGCCCCTGGACCGCGCCGCAGGGAGAGCGTATGTAGCTGCCCGCCAGGGCCTGGAAAATTCCATTCTGATGAAGGCACTGCATGGGCGCGCTGCCTATTACCAGGATGCTTCAATCGGGAAGCAGGACGGGGGGGCGACGGTTGGGTTTTTGATGGTAGAGGGATTTTATAGGGTGATTGTTCGATAGTCACCTTATATCGTCTCTTGTTGGTGCCCGTTCTTTTTCTCCGACCGGTAAGCCGAAGGTATCCGGTCGAATTCCATCTTGAAATATTGAGAGAAATTTTTGGGATTGTTGAAGCCGACGGTATATGCGATCTCCGACACGGTCAACTGGCTCTTTTCCAGGAGTTCGGCCGCCCTTTTAAGGCGAATGTGGCGGATGAATTCAATGGGCGTCTTGCCTGTCAGCAGCAGGAGCCGCTTATAGAAGGTACTACGGCTGGCGTGGAATTTCACGCTGAGCTCACCTACGGAGAATTCCGGGTTGCCCATATTCATTTCGATGACTTCCAGGACATTCCTGACAAAGGCCTCCTCGGCGGACGTGATTTGTACAGCCGCGGGGGTAGCCTGGACCTGCCGCTGGTATGTTTTCCTGACGGTATCATTATGCGCCAGTACATTACGGATCTTGGATAGCAGCAGCTCGAAGTTAAAGGGCTTGATAATATAATCGATAGCGCCCGTCTGAAGGCCTTTCAATTCAGCCCCCTCGCCCGTCATTGCTGTCAGTAGTATGACCGGTATCTGACAGGTGCGTTCATCCGCCAGGATTTTTTTACACAGGTCGATACCGTTCATCATCGGCATGCTGATATCGCTGACGATCAGATCGGGGTGTTCTGCCAGTGCTTTCCGCCAGCCTTCTTTTCCATCCGCGGCTTCGATGATGGAATAATGTCTGCGGAGGTTGTCCTTTAAATAGAACCGGAAATCTTCGTTGTCCTCCACGATCAGGAGGGTGCCTTTCTTAGCGCCGTCGCCGGGGGGAGGCGTCTTGCCGGGATCGGCTGTGGCGGCGGCTGTGGCTCCCGCTCCGGCCTGCGGCCCGGACAGATCGGGAACTGCTGCCGTGATCTGGGGCACTTCTGCCGGTGGACGGAAAACTGCAGGGAGAGCGCCCTCTCCTGGTGACCACATCGCTGCCGATGCAGTCAATGCCTCTGTTGAAAGGACTTCCGCCGGCTGCAAGAGTGCCGCCGGCAGCGGAATGAAAGGCAGGCTGACGATAAAACAACTGCCCTTATCCAGCTGGCTCTGTAAGGACAAGCTGCCATTGTGCATCCGCACGAATTCCTGTGTAATGGCCAGGCCGATTCCGCTGCCCTGGTTAAGGATGGTGTCCGGAACGTCATTCTGGAAGAAACGTTCGAAGATCTTTTCCTGTTTATCCGGAGCAATGCCAATGCCCGTATCTGTCACCTTTACGGACAGCATGACTATCTCTATCTCCGCCTGGTATTCTGCATCGACACTGACGGTGACGGCGCCATTCTCCGGAGTGAACTTGAAAGCATTGGATAAAAGGTTGAAAAGGATCCGCTCAATTTTATCATGATCGAATAAGGTCAGCAGCGAGTGGCCGGAATCGCGGTAAGAAAAGGAGATATTTTTCCGTTCTGCCAGATCGATAAAGGAAAAGGAGATTTCCTTGATAAATTTCAAGACATCGCCTTGCCGGGGGTGGAGCTTCAATTCATTGACTTCCATTTTTCTGAAATCCAGCAGCTGGTTGACCAGGTGAAGCAGCCGCCTGGCATTGCGGCGGATCACTTCATATTGCTTCCTGGGGTCCGATGGAGAGGAATTGCCGAGCAGTTTGTCGACGGGCGCCAGGATCAGCGACAGGGGAGTCCGCAATTCATGGCTCATATTGGTGAAGAATCGGATCTTCATCATATCCATCTCATGCATTCGTCGTGTTTCGCGGCGTTCCTGCTCGAGCGCAAAGCGCATTCTGGTCTTCTGAATGATCATCCGTCTGGCCACCAGCAGGATACCTGCCAGCAGCAGCACATAAATGGCGTAGGCCAGCGGAGATTTCCAGAAAGGCGGAAGGACGATGATCTTCAGGGAAGCATTTTGCTGATACCATTCCCCATCCTGGTCTGTCGCTCTTACCCTGAACGTATATTCGCCCGCATCAAGGTTGGTGTAGGTGGCCTTGCGGATCTTTCCATCCGTCATCAGCCAGCCCTTGTTAAACCCCTCCAGGGTATAGGCGTAATTATTACGGGCGTTGTCGACATAGCCGAGGGAGGCAAATTCGATGGAGAATACGTCTTCGTTATGACGCAGGACGATCTCCCGGGTCTCGGACAGGACCTTGTTCAGGACGACGTGTCCATCCAGTTGTTCTCCCACATGCACGCTTTTGTTGAAGATTTCCAGATCGGTCAGCACGATGGGAGGCGCCGCCCCCGTGTTGACAATATTTTCAGGGTGGAAGAGGTTGAACCCGTTAGGACCGCCGAATATCAGGCTGCCGTCCCGGGTCACCATACAGGCCCGCTCGTTGAACTCGCGTCCTTGCAATCCATCCTGTTCGTGGTAGTTCCTGCAATGGATACGTACCCCTTCGTTCGGGGTTGTTGTGCTGCCAGGATGATCCCCGGTCGAAAGGATCCGGATACGCGAAAGGCCGTTGGTGGTGCTGACCCAGAGTTCATGCAGGCTGTCTTCTTCAATGCCACGGATAGTATTATCGGCCAATCCGTTATCGGCCGTAAAGGATTGAAAACGTTTTTTTTCCGGCAGGAACAGGTTCAGCCCTTCCCTGGTTGCCGCCCACATCCGCTGACGGCTGTCACGGAACAACAAAGTCACATTGTTCGAGCTGAGTTGGTTGCTGTCGGTGGAAAAATGAATGAACCGGCCGGAATTCCTGACCATGACGTCGATGCCAAAGCCAGTCGCTATCCAGAGGTTGTTATGGTCATCCTCCTTAATGGAAGAGACGTAATTATTAATGATCGAATTTGGCTGGCTACTGTTATAATGGACAAAACAATTCTTTTTCCGGTCCAGCCGGTCAAACCCGGATGCCAGTGTTCCTATCCAGAGATTCTTTTCGCTGTCTTCGTAGAGGCACATCACCCGGTCGTCGGCGAGGCTGCCCGGTGAGTGCTCGTCATGCCGGTAGTGGATGAATTTTTTTCCGTCAAAGCAGTCCAGGCCGCCAAAATAGGTGCCAATCCAGAGCTTGCCGTCCTTGTCGAACAGCAGGCTGACGATGATATTGTTGGTTAAGCTGTTGGGATTGACCGGATCATGCAGGTACTGACGGAAGATATTGTGCTTGCGGTCAAAGCAGATCAATCCGCCTCCATTGGATCCGATCCAGATCCTGCCGGCTGTATCTTCTACGAAATTGTTGACGTCGTTATAACTGAGGCTGCCCGGAAGGCTGGGCTGATGCCGATAGATCGGGAATTGCAGGCCGTTCTGATGGTAATAGCTGATCCCGCTCTTGAAGGTCCCCAGCCACATGGCGCCCGTGCTGTCGCGGTAGATGCAGGTGACACTGTTCTCCGCCAGGCTCTTCCGGTCGCCTTCATTATGAGCCAGCGTTGAAACCGACCAGTCTTTTTTGTCGACGATATCCACGCCGCCGTGGTCGGTCGCCAGCCAGACCAGGCCTTTACTATCCTGGATCGCGGTGTAGATCAGATCGCTGCTCAATCTCCCGGCTCCCGGCTGCTCCTGGGACAGGTGTTGCAGCATGCCGGTGGCCGGATGGAAATAAAAGGTGCCTCTGAAACCACCCTGGGCAGAGATCCAAAGGTCATTCTGGCGGTCGATATAGAAATTGCAGGTAATAGGGGCCCCCGCGAAGCTTTTTTCCAGCACGGTGGTCCGGTAGACGACCTGGTGCCGGATGCCGTCTATTTTTTCAAGCAATCCGTTCTGGTGGATGACCCAGCAATTGCCTTCACCATCCTCCCGGGCGTCAGCGACCAGCGCGGGATCGAGACTTCCGGGCCTGGTAGAGTCGGGCCGGACGGCATGGATCTGGCCGTCAGCCCCATAATGGAACAACCCGTTGTCACGGTAGACGAACCAGCATCCCGACCGGCTGGGGACAATGCTCAGCAACATGTACTCAGGCAAGGACAACCGCCGCAGGTAGGCGGTATAATCCTGGTCGAACCGGTCGTGCGCGATGTCGTAGATATTGAAACCGCCGGCGCGTAGCGCCACCCACATTTTGCCCTCCGGGCCATCGAAGATCTGGTCGATGTAATTGTCCCCGATGGAATGGGGGTCTTTCGAATCGTGTTTGAACACCCGGAACTGGTAGCCGTCGTACCGGTTTAGTCCTGATACCGTCCCGAACCACATGAATCCGCGGTTGTCCTTATATAAGCAGGTGACATGATTATTGGATAACCCCTGGGCACAGTCAAGGTGGGAGAACTGGTAGTCATTAGACTGGCCGTATTGCCGGATCATGGCGCAACAGAAAATGACGAGAAGCAGGATCTTTCTCATGTTCATAGCAGTATTATGGCGGGTGTTATCCTAAAAAGCACTCGTTCAATAACAAATATAACAAATATGAACGGCTGAAAAAAGCGAAAAACGAACATTTTGACCCCCTTTTTGACGATTTTGACGACCCTCGGGGAAAAATGAACTAACTACTTTTATCTCAGAAACAAACCGATTGCATTTTCTTCTTCACCAATACTAAAAAGATCCATATGAATCTGACTGCTTTGACAGGAGTCCTTCTAGCTTCTTTACTCACACTCTCCCTGTCTGCCCAACCTCCGGGGGCACGGCAAATCACGGGCAAGATCATCGATAAAAGCTCCGGAGCCGCGATTCCGGGGGCCACCATCAGCGTAAAAGGCACAAAAAACTCCGGCCAGGCCGATGTCAACGGGGCATTTATTATTATGGCCGCTCCCGGCGAGACCCTGATCGTTTCCAATGTAGGCTATGCACCCCAGGAGGTGCGGGTCGGGAGTTCATCGTCGATTGTCATCGGCCTCAACCAGAATTTCAGCCACATGGACGATGTCATCGTCGTGGGCTACGGCAGGATGAAGAAGTCTGACCTGAGCTCGGCTGTAGGCACCATTTCGGCTGCCGACCTGGAAAAGACGGTCAATGTCACCCTGGATGATGCCTTGCAGGGAAAGGCACCCAATGTGTATGTATCGCAGACCAGCGGCGAGCCGGGGGCGGGCGCTTCGGTCATTATAAGAGGCGTCAGCACCGTCACCGGCAACTATCAGCCTCTATATGTGATAGACGGGGTACAGATAAGGCCCAGCCTGCCGACGGGCGGCGCCTATAACTCCACGCCGAACCTGTCCAATGAGCTGCAGGGGATCAACCCGGACGATATCGAAAACATCAGCGTCCTCGAAGGTCCTGCCGCCACCTCTATCTATGGCGCTGCCGGGGCTAACGGGGTAGTGATGATCACTACCAAACAGGGTAAACTGGGGCAGACCCGGGTGCAGGCCAGCGAATTGGAGAGCCTGCAGGAACGTCCTAAGGATCAGCCGGTCATGGATTTGCAGCAATATGCCGTTTATGTGCAGAAACTGGAAAACCTGGGGTTGGTACCTACCGAGCCCAACGAACTGAGCGATCCGTCCATCCTTGGACATGGCACGAACTGGCAGAATACCCTGTTCCAGAACGTCTGGCTGCAAAAACATTCAATAGGTATCAGCGGCGGCAACGATAAAACACTCTTTTATCTGTCAGGCGATTATCTGAACCAGAACGGCATTGCGGTGGGTTCTGGTTTTCAACGGGGCTCGATGCGGCTGAACCTGTCCAACCAGGCCAACAAATGGCTGAAGGTCAGCACTACGCTGTCCGGTTTTGGCACCAAAGAAAATGTAAACGTCTTTCAGGGGAATATCGTCAACCTGGCGTTAGGTCAGAATCCGACCATTCCGGCCTACAACCCGGACGGGAGTTTTGGCGGTCCCGATGCAGCGCAGGTACAGTATTCCAATACCAATCCCCTGGCGGTTGCCAAACTGGATAATAACTTCAACACCAACTATGGCGTTATTGGCGGTATCAGCGTGGACATTACACCGATAAAGGGGTTATTATGGCATACGGAGGCCAATGGAAATTACACCTTTGGCTATCAGTACCAGTTCCAACCTTCCTATACGATCGGCGCATACACCCAGCCGCTGTCCACCGTCGCGCAGGAATCCAGTCATAATTACTGGGCCAGTCTGAATACCCGGCTGCAGTATGACTGGAAGATCGGGAAAAACGTCATGTCGCTGATGGCCGGTCATGAGGCACAGGAGTACGCATACCAGAATTTGTCCGCCAACGGGCAGGACTTGTCTACCAATTCGATCCAGGAACTCAGCGTAATCGGGGCAGTCACCAACCTGCCCAGCAGTACCAAGAACGATGGTTCACAGGAGTCCTATTTCTCCCGGTTCAATTACACCTACGACAACAAGTATATTTTGCAGGCTGTGGTCAGAAGGGATGGCAGCAGCAATTTCGGCCCGGATAATAAATGGGGCACTTTCCCGGCGGTATCTGCGGCCTGGAAGATATCCGATGAGAAGTTCATGCAGGGTATCTCCTGGTTAAACGACCTTAAGTTTCGCGGCGAGTACGGGATCTCAGGTAATGCCGGTACGGGGGGGGCTATTTATTCCAACCTTTATTCAACGGAGACTGTCTGGGGCAGCGGTTTCCTGCCCTCCAATTATGCCAATCCTGCCCTGAAGTGGGAACAGGATAAGTCGGCCAACGTAGGTCTGGACGCCCACCTGCTGAACAACCGGATCGAATTTATCGTGGATGCCTATAAAAAGACGATCTCCAACCTGATCCTGCCTTATGCCGGTCAGCTCTTCTTAGGCGGTTATCTCAGCGGCGGCTATAACGGTCAGATTCAATGGCCGGTTGAGAATTTTGGCGGAATGCAGAACCACGGCATTGGCTTCACGATCAATACAATTGACTATACCTCGAAGAATTTTACCTGGAGAACGGGCGCTAATTTCTCCATCGACCGCAACAAGGTCACCAAGCTCTATGCGCCGATCTATGTGCAGTATTATTCCACTACCAACAGCCGGCAGGCGGAATTCCTGACGAAAGTCGGCCAGCCGCTCAGCATGATCACCGGCTATATTGCGCAGGGGCTTTTCCAGAATTACAAGGATATTGCCGGCCATGCGATACAGACCTCCAACGGGGTTCTGACAATCGATCCCCAGCAGGGCTCCTGGCCCGGGGATACCAAGTTCAGGGATATTAATGGCGACGGGGTGATCGATGATAATGACCGGACCATTATCGGCAATCCCTGGCCCAAATTCACGTATAATTTCACAGAGACGTTTGATTATAAGGGCTTCGAGTTGAACCTGTTCTTCACCGGCGTCTATGGGAACAAGATCCTGAACCTGACGAAGTATGAAAATGAGACGATACCCGGAGGGGTCGGACCTTATGCCAATCACTACCAGAAGGACGGGGATTTTGCAGTGCCCAGCAGCCTGAATGCGGCGGATGCGCTGACGACGACATTGACCAATCCCTGGACAGCTATTCCGCGCCCGACGGCCGCGGATGCCAACGGCAGCGCGAGACTGTCGCAATGGGACGTGGAAAGCGGGTCCTATCTCAAACTGAAAAATGTCCGCCTGAGCTATAATGTACCGATGAAATACCTGGCTCCTACCAAGGTGATCCGAGGGGTCAACGCCGCTTTCTCCGTGCAGAATGCGTGGACCTGGACCAGGTATGACGGCTATGATCCGGAAGTAGGTATGTATTCATACGGAGGGTTCAATATCGTAGGTATGGACGAAGGGAGGTACCCCCAGACCAGGTCTTATAATTTCGCCCTCAGCGTAAACTTCTAAACCATCCATTAAAGCAAAAATTTCAGCAAATGAAAAAGTTTATAACGATACTTGTCCTGACTCTTCTGGGCACGGCCATCATGCCGGGATGCAAGAAAAGCTTCTTAAACCGGCCGCCGGAAGGCGCTCCCACGTCGGGCACTTTTTATTCATCGGATGCGGAAATACTGGAGGGGACGGGACCGCTGTACAATGGGTCCTGGGGCGGATATAACGGGACTTCGCTGCAGTATATCGGCGATGTGATGGGCGGCAACAGCCTTTGTGATAACTACAATGGCCGGGGAGCGTATTTGTATTTCTCCGTTTCGGCTACTGATCCCAGCGGCGCGCTGGAAAGCGCTTATCAGGCCTTATGGTCTGTCGTGGCCAATGCCAACGTCACCGCTTATAATATCATCAATGCAGGCCCAGGGGCCAGCACGGCGGGAAAGAATGAAGGGTTGGCGGAATGCTATTTTATGCGGGCAGCCGCCTATTACTACCTGACCCTCGTTTGGGGGGCCATTCCGATCGTCTACAACAATAACCTCCAGGTCGGGGATACGACCATCCAACGGAACCTGCTGAGCGATTCCTGGCAATTTCAGATCAATGACCTGACGTGGTGTGTGAATAATCTTCCGGCCACGCCGATCCAGCCCGCCCGCGTAACCAAATGGAGCGCAGAAGGAATGTTAGCCAGGGCTTACCTGGCCCGGTCCGGTCTGACGGGATCAGGCGGAGCCCGCAACCAGAACGACCTGGACAGCGCGATCTATTATGCCGGCGATGTCGTCAACAACAGCGGGCTGACCCTGGAATCCAACTATTATAATCTTTTTACGAGTACTTATTTCAGCGGCAGCAATGTCCCGCAGGAAAGCCTTTTCTCACTGCTATGGATACCCGCCGGGCAGTACTTCGTGCAAAATCACATGCAGGCCAACCTGGCCTATACGCCGAACATAACCCAAACCGGCGACGGCTGGGGTGCAGCCTTCGGCGGTTCGCCCAGCCTGATGGCCTATTATTTCGACCCCGCCAATGCTGCCGATACGATGCGCAGAAGGGCTACGGTCTTTATGCCCGGTGATTATTATCCCGACATCAATAAGGCAGGGGGCGGCTGGCTGGTGGATACCTCGCTGTTCAATAATGACGGTATTGCCTATCCGGGAGCGACGCCCAGCAAGGGTGGCAGCGATGCCGCCTACGTGAAGAAATACGTGATCGGGTCGCCCGCCGACAATGGCGGCCTGGGCGCGGAACAAAGTGAGAACCTCAATACGTATATTTTCCGCCTGGCCGATGTCTACCTGATCTATGCCGATGCGATCCTGGGCAACAATGCCTCCACCACCGACCCGCGGGCTCTGCAATACTTCAATGCTGTCCGGAGCCGTGCCGGAGCGTACACCAAATCATCCATCTCCTACGCAGATCTGCTGCTGGAAAGAAAGATCGAATTCGCTTTTGAAGGGCATGCGTGGTACGATTGGAAGACCTGGTATTATTTCGATCCCACCGATGCTCTGCAATATTTCAGCACCCAAAACCGGGGTTTGTACAATATTACCCCCAACGGAGGAAAGCCCTTTATCACCTGGCTCGGAACCAATGATCAGCCGGGAACTGTCAGTTACTCGATAACGCCGCAAACGGCAGATCTTCCTTTTCCTGAAGCAGAAGCCCTGGTATCGCCTGCGCTGGCGTTGCCGCCGGTCGCATTCGACTTCACTAAAGTAAAATATAATTGATTGCCATATTAAAATGACTATATGAAAAGAATATTGTTATTCATCATTGTTATAGCAGGCCTGGTGCAATTCGCCTGTAAAAAGAATTCGTCCGGCGGCCAACCTGTCGTCAAAGATGTGCGGAGTATAACCCCTTCTGAAGCGGACAGCTTCTTTACGGAGGCATTCCCCGGAACCCTGATAGTGATACAGGGCAGCGGCTTCAGCGGGTTACAGGCAGTGTATTTCAATGACACGGCGTCAAATTTCAATCCTGTCTATGCAACGAACACGAATATCATTGTTACCATCCCGGCTACGGCGCAGACGGCCGCCAGCAATCCCAGTGTGCCGAGCGTAATCAAGATAGTGACCAGTCACGGGACGGTGACCTATCCTTTCACGCTGTATATACCATCGCCGGTGATCAACGCCATCGCCCTCGATAATACAGGGACCATCCTGTACATCACCGGAACGAACCTCGAGGGGATACAAAAGATTACTTTCCCGATCGGCAGCAGCAGCGACACTGCGACCTCCTGGACGGTAAATTCAACCTTTACGCAGATCACGGCCGGCGTTCCGACGGGTACGGTGCATAAGGATTCCGTCAGGGTCTACTGTACTTTCGGTACGGGCTCTTTTCCATATCCGCCGCCCGCAACCATTGCCTCGCTGTCCAATGAGAATGGCCTCGCAGGTGACACCATCACCGTTACAGGCAGCAACTTCATCGGTATCACCCAGGTCCTCTTCCCCGGCGGGATTGCCGGTATCGATTTGCAGGTACAGAACTTTGGTCAACTGACCGTCGTAGTGCCTCCGGGCATCACAGCCCCGGATTCCCTGCGGGTGCAGGGCATAGTGGGGACGTCGGCATCGCCGCAGCTGTTTGACTCATACATCACTCATCCGTCACCGGGTTATCTTTCCACATTCGAATCGCAAAGTGCAACGGACAATACCGGCTTCATCGGCTGGACAGGCGGGTATGCATCCGCACCGGCCACAGCCTACCCGAATGCTACCGGCGCTGTCGCTTACTTTAAGAATGCGGGCTCCCTGGCAGGCCATACCTCGCCGGGTTCGCAGGGAAATCCCGGATTTATCCAATTGAATGCTGTCCCCTGGGTGTCCAATACAGGCGCTTCAGTCGCAAATTATTCCCTCAAATTCGAGGTATACGTGGCGCAGCCCTGGAGTGCCGGGGAGATCTGGGTGATGATGGGCGGCTGGTATGGATGGCAAGGCTATCTGGCCCGGTATGCCCCCTGGAGCACTACCGCCAGCGGAACCTATCAGACTTCGGGCTGGGTAACAGTGACCATTCCCCTGACCCAATTCGTGACTACTACCGGATCAGGTACCAGCGTACTGGACGGCGGGAAGGTAAATTCTCCCAATGGCGACGTTAACGAATGGGACTACCAGATATTTCCGACAGGCGGCGTACCTGCCTCCACATTCGCGAATTATGGTTCCACTGCCTTGTGTTTTACTATCGTGAATGACCAGGCTTCGCCCAGCGTTGCGGCCGGTGCATTGAATATCGCCATCGATAATGTAAGGATCGTGCAGGGCCAGTAAAATAAAAAATACATCATGAAAATGTACGTCGCATCTAATCCTATCCTTACGATCTTTATTCTGTTATTGATATTTGCCATATCCTGTAAGAAAAATATTGCGCCATCGCATAACGGCGGCAGTACCGATACCACCACCGCGGCTGATTCCATATACAACCCTGTGGATCCTTCTCCATCGGCTACGATCGGGTTCTTCGGCAACGGCTGGACGGGGAGAACCTTCAATGCGCCTGCGGACACTACCGTCACCGTTTCGACTTCGCTTGCCGCCACGGATTCGCTGGTGATCAATGTGAACGATGTACTGGTCAAGACACCGCCGCTGGTCTTTGGTAACAACTCAAATCTCTGGATGGGCCAGGTGGTTACCCAGCCGGCCCTGATGCAGTATATCAAGGACCTCTCGCCGAATATTCTCCGCGGACCGGGGGGTAGTATCAGCGACGTCTATTTCTGGGACGGGACGTCCGCCAATCCGATGCCTGCCGATGCGCCTGACAGCATCTACTCCGGCACCACGTGGGGGCCGATCGGGTCCTGGTATGGCGGTAATACGCAGTCGTATACCCTTACGCTGGCTAATTATTACAACCTGCTGAGTCAGACCAACAGTACGGCCATACTTACGATGAATTATGGGTATGCCCGGTATGGCACCGGCGCCAGCCCGGTAGATTCCGCCGCCCACCTGGCTGCCAACTGGGTCAGGTATGACGCCGGCAAGACGAAATATTGGGAGATAGGGAACGAGACCTATGGCGACTGGGAGGCCGGTTATGAGATCAATACGGCACAGAACAAGGATGGCCAACCGTCGATTGTTACCGGAGCCCTGTATGGCCAGCATGTGAATGTGTTTGCGGATTCTATGCGGGCGGCTGCCCAGGAAATCGGCGCCACCATTTACATCGGCGCGACCTTGTACGAGTCCCCGCCGCAGTCATATGATAACAGTACCGTGCAGGGCTGGAATCAGGGGGTCTTGAGCACTGTAGGTAATGCGGCCGATTTCTATATCGTCCATGATTACTTCACCGCTTATGCGACCAACTCGACGGTATCCCAGATACTGAGCACCGGGATAACGGAGGTTCCTACTGTCATGTCCTTTATCAGCCAGCAATTGCAGGCCAATGGCGCCGCCACCAAGCCCATCGCCATGACGGAATGGAATATCCAGGCAACCGGGTCCCGACAGAATACCTCCTATATTGCCGGAATGCATGCCGCGCTGACCCTCGGGTCCTTTATCAAGAACCGGTTCGGCGAGGCGAGCCGCTGGGACCTGGCCAACGGATATGCCAACGGGGACGACCAGGGTATGTTCAATATCGGTGACGAACCCAATGCACCACTATGGAATCCCCGGCCTGCCTTTTATTATATGTACTATTTTCAAAAATGCTTTGGCGACCGGATGGTTTATGATACGCTGAAAAGGATCAATTCGGACCTGACGGCTTATGCTTCAACCTTCAGCTCGGGCCAGGCTACCGCGGTGATCATTAACACGGGAACCGAAAACCATGTGGCCGCGATAGACTTTCAGCATTTCCCGGCAGGAGCAAAATATCACTGGTATATACTGACGGGTGGTACGGACAATGCGCCTTTCTCCAGCCAGGTATATGTCAACGGTATCGGCCCGGCGACGCCTACGGGCGGCCCACTGAATTATTCCACCATCAAGCCCTATGGTGCGGCTCTTAATGGGGAGATCAAGATAGCTGTTCCTGCCATGAGCGTTATTTACCTGGTGGCGGATAGTAAATAAATTGTCAGGATTTGAAGAATCTCGTTGCTACTGCCATCGGAGCGGTGTTTTTGACCGCTTTTTCGTGTACTTCCGTAAACGACAGGAAAGGAATGCGTTTTACTTCCCTGCCGTCTTCGGAGACCGGTATCGACTTTACCAACACGATAACGGAGAACGATTCATTGAACATGTTTGTCAATGAGTACACTTATATGGGCGGAGGGGTAGGAGTAGGTGATTTCAACAGGGATGGACTGCCCGATATCTTTTTTGCCGGGAACCTGGTCAGTTCCCGTCTGTATCTCAACAAGGGCAATATGCGCTTCGAGGATATTACCCAAAAAGCAGGCGTCGCGACCGATGTGTGGTGTACCGGCGTGAGCGTCGTCGATATCAACAATGATGGATGGCCGGATATTTATGTCTGTGTATCCGGCAGGGGACCGGGGGCCCGGAGGAGACATCTCCTTTTTATCAATCAGCATGATCTGACTTTTAAAGAAGAGGCGGCGGAATATGGCCTGGCGGACACTTCTTATTCCACACAGGCTGTCTTTTTCGACTATGACAGGGATGGCCGGTTGGACATGTATTTGGTGAACCATACGCTGGATGACAACCGGCCCAATGATATCCGTGACCGGAAAACCGACAGTAATGCCGTCGCCGGCGACAAACTGTTTCACAATGAGGGGATCCCCCCCGGCATGGACCACCCGGTCTTTAAAGATGTATCCAGGAAAGCCGGCATCGTCGAGGACGGCAATGGCCTGGGAGTGGTGGTGGGCGATTTCAACGGAGATGGCTTTCCGGATATTTATGTTGATAATGACTACATCCGCAACGATCTTTTGTGGCTGAACAATAAAGACGGGACCTTTACCAATTGTATCGCTTCTGCCGTGAGGCACCAAGGCTATTCCAGCATGGGTATCGATGCTGCGGATATCAACAATGACGGCCTGCCCGATATTATTACACTGGACATGCAGCCCGAGACGAACCAGCGGAAAAAGATGATGTATTCCTTTCTGAGCGAACAACGGCATCAGATGGAAATCGATAAAGGCTATGAACCGCAATATATCCACAATATGCTGCAGCTCAACAATGGCGTCCGGACCGTCAACGGCCGGAGAGAGCCTTTTTTCAGCGAGATTGGTGAAATGGCCGGCCTGGCGGAAACGGACTGGAGCTGGAGCGTATTGATTGCAGACTTCGATAACGACGGCTGGAAAGATGTGCATATCACCAATGGGCTGGGGCGCGATCCCACCAATATCGACTTTCTCGAATACGCTCATAATACCGTGCTCGAAACCGGCGTCCCCGAGAATGAGATCGGGCAACAAAGGAAGTTCATGGAGCGTTTGTCGGCCCTTGGTCCGTTGTCGCTGCGTAGTTATTTATTCAGAAATAAGGGAGACCTCACTTTTGAGGATGTTTCAGCCAGTGCCGGCCTCCCGGCGAGCTCCATTTCGAATGGGGCCGTCTATGCCGATCTGGACAATGACGGCAACCTCGATCTCATCACCAATAATATCAATGGGCCGGCATTTGTCCTGCGTAACGATATCGGCCGGCAGGCGGGCAAGAGGGCGTTCGCGGGAACGACCGATATCAGAAGCGACAGCGCTGTGGTCGGGCAGGACAGGAGTATGAGGAATCATTATCTGACGATCCGGTTGGCAGGTGACACGTTGAACAGGGATGGTATAGGTTCCACCGTGTATGCCTACAGCAAAGGCCTGACCCAGACGGTCAGTCAATATCCGGTCAGAGGGTATTTGTCGACGGTAGATGACAGGCTGCATTTTGGGTTTGGCGACAAGACTGTCGATTCTTTAAAGATCACCTGGCCGGATGGGGCGACACAGGTGATTTCGCACCCGGGCATAGATACGATCATCACGCTGCATTACAAGGATGCGGCGGCGGCGTTACCTGCCACCCCCGGTCCGGGCCCCGGGGTTTTATTTACCGATGCCACCCAGCGGACGAAGGCCGATTTCCAGCATAAGGAAACTTTCTTTTTTGATTATAAATTCCAGCCCATGCTCCTGCAGAAATACTCGCAGGAGGGACCCTTTATCACGACGGGCGATATGAACGGCGACGGCCTCGAAGACTTCTTTATCGGCGGGGCATTCAAGCAGTCCGGCAAGGTGTTCCTGCAAAACAGAGATGGCAGTTTCACCGGCAAAGACCTTGTCACGGGAAACAAATATGAAGAAGATATGCAAAGCGTCTTGTTCGACGCCAACGGTGACAAAAAACCTGACCTGCTGGTAGTCGGCGGCAGCAGTGAATTCGACGATCATTCGTCTTTTTATCGTCCGCGTTTGTACCTGAACGACGGGAAAGGGAATTTTCATTTGGATAGTAATGCTTTTTCACCGTTGGTCCGAACGCCGGCAAAATGCGTGGCGGTGGCCGATATAGACGGAGACGGTGATATGGATATTTTTATCGGGGGGCGGGTCTCATTGGGGTCCTATCCCCATCCGCCAACGAGTTATATCCTCCGGAACGATCATGGCCATTTTACCGATATAACGGGTGAAGTATGCCCTGCGCTGGAAAATGCCGGGATGATTAATGCCGCCGTATGGGCCGATATCGACAACGACGGCCGCCCCGACCTGATCATAGCGGGGGACTGGATGCCCATCCGTATTTTCAGGAACAATGGTAAAACCTTCACCGAGATCACCCGGGAGAGCGGACTGCAGGACCTGACCGGCTTTTGGCGCAGCCTGATCGTCACCGACATCAACCATGACGGTCACCTGGACATAGTGGCCGGCAACCTGGGCTTGAATAATCCCTTCCATATCGACACGTCGCGCCCGGCGGAATTAATTGCCAAGGATTTCGACGGCAACGGTATTTCGGACCCGGTCTTCTGCTATTATATCAAGGGCAGGGATGGGAAATACGAATTGTCAGCGGGAATATCACGGGATAATTGGGCCATGCAAATGCCGTCCATCAAAAAGAAATTCGCCACCAACGCGGAATATGCCGCGGCGAAGATGGATGAGATATTTACGCCGGAGATGATGGCCGGCTCGCTGGTGCTGAAATGCAAAGAGGTGAGAAGCGGATATTTTGAAAATGATGGAAAAGGGAAGTTCAGTTTTCATCCTTTTCCGTTGGCGGCGCAGATAGCGCCGGTCAATACCATGGTATATACAGATGTGAATGGCGATGGTTTCCCGGACCTCATCCTGGCTGGTAATGAATACCAGGCTTCGGTCATGTCGGGCCGCTATGATGCCAGCTATGGCTTGCTGCTGGAAGGGGACGGCAAGGGCGGCTTCAGACCGGTGCCGCCCGTCTCTGACGGGCTGATCATCGACGGAGATGTCAGGGACCTGAAGGTCATCACTGTCGCCGGTCGCCGGCTGCTGCTGGCGGCGGTGAACGATTCAAAAATGAAAGCATTTGAAATCATTCCGAATGGGAATAAATAATACGGAACCTATGAGGTTATGGCTTTTTCTATTGGGGTTTGTGCTGGTTGCTCCTTCTTCCATCAGGTCGGATGATCACCAGGAGGAGACTGTGGCAGTGTCGCCGGGTAAATACCATGCCGATCCGCCCGTCGCTCCGACGATAGGCTTTTTCCTGGATGACTGGCAGCCGAAGTCATTTATAACGCCTGCCAGTCAGGAGGCGTCTGCATCCTCCGGTGTCACCGATACCATTACGGTCGATGCGTCTGCCGTGATCACCCGCATTCCGCCCTCTGCCTTCGGGCATAATGCCAACACCTGGATGACGGCGATGATAACAGAACCCGCATTCATTACTCCTATGACGCGGCTTCATCCGCATATCATCCGGTGGCCGGCTGGCAGCGGCAGCGATGCCTATTTCTGGAATTGCGGACCCGGCGGTCTGCCGGCCGATGTGCCGGTGTTGCTGTTGGATAAGAACGGCGCCAAAAAGAGACCGGGATACTTTTTCGGAAAAACGACGGGTGCCCGCAGCGCCTCGCTGGACGACTATTACATGATGCTGCAGGAAACAGGTAATGAAGGGCTCTTCACCGTCAATTACGGCTATGCGCGATATGGCACGAGCCCCGATCCGGTGGCCACTGCGGCCCATCTTGCCGCCGACTGGGTCCGTTACGACCATGGCCGCACGCGCTATTGGGAAATCGGGAATGAGAATTTCGGCGATTGGGAATACGGCTATCGCGTCGATACCACTACAAACCGGGACGGTCAGCCGGCTATCCTGACGGGCAGCCTGTATGCCCGGCATTTTAAGGTTTTTGCCGACTCTATTCGCAAGGCAGCGGCAGAATTGGGTGTGTCGATCTATATCGGCGCCGTCACTGTAGAAGCAGCTCCATTGATCTGGGAGTCGCCGACCCGGAAGAACTGGAATGCAGAGATGATGAAAGAATTGAATGATAAGGCTGATTTTTATGTCGTCCACAGCTATTTCACTCCCTACAATAAGAATTCCAATGCGGCGGAAATCCTTTACGATGCCACTACCGTTCCTGGCCGGGTGATGCGGTACGTCACCCAATCGCTGACGGCCAACGGGGCCGCCATCAAGCCGGTCGCCATGGATGAATGGAACATGTTTGCCAAAGGCAGCGAACAGCAGGTATCCAATATCAGCGGCGTTTTTGCCGTGATCGTGATGGGGGAGACCTTATCGAACCGGTTCGGCCTGGCCGCCCGCTGGGACTTGCTGAATGGCTGGGCCGGCGGGAATGACCACGGCCTATTCAGTGCCGGCGACGAGCCGGGAATAGCGAAGTGGACCCCGCGGCCGTCCTTTTACTACCTATACTTCCTCCAGAAGATGCTGGGCGACAGGCTGGTGAAGACGAGTGTACAGGGTGATACCAGTCTCAGGGCCTATGCCTCCACTTTTTCTTCGGGAGAAGCGAATATTGTCATAGCGAATGTCTCGGCAACAGCGCGCACGATCGTTATCGATATGCAGCATTTTTCAGCCGGCCGCCGGTATTATTGGTATGCTCTGCAGGGTGGAGATGACAACGGAGAGTTTTCAAGAAGGGTTTTTGTCAATGGTCATGCTCCCGCGGCGGCAGCCGGTGGCCCTGACGATTACGCTACCATTCCGGCCTGGTCGGCTTCTGCGGACAAAGGCGTCGTCGTAACCGTTCCGGCGTACGGAGCAATAAGTCTGACCATCGATAAGCAATAATATATACATTTACATCATGAAACATTTTTTTCCTGTTGCCCTTTCCTTTTTTTTCCTGCTCTTTTCTTTTTCAGCCCACCCCGAGGTCAGATCGTATGTACGGGTACCGGGGGGAGTTCGGTTCCAATTGGACAAAGGGCTGATGGAGATCGATGTCTTGGCGCCTGATTTGATCCGGGTAAGATACACCAGCCTGGATGTACTGGCCGAAAAGCATTCGCTGGTGGTTGCATCCGGCCCTCCTGTTGGATCCGGCCTCCCTGCTGCACCCGCATTTACGCTGACGGAAAAAGAGGGTAAGATCCTGCTGGCTACGGGAAGAATAACGGTGGTGGTCGACCGCAGGACAAACGCTATCTCATATGTCGATCCGGCCGGCGCATCACAGGGGCAGACTGATGGCGGAAGGACGATCCTGGCTGAGGATGGCATCGAAGGCAAATCCATGAGCCAGGCTACGGTAGTAGGCGTGGAGACCTATACCTGCAGCACCCGATACCTGTCCCCGGAAGGCGAGGCGCTGTTCGGGCTGGGCTGTCATCCGCTGGATTCCTTGTCCATCGACTACAAGGGCCGCACCCAGGACATGGCGATCAAGTACCTGACGGGTGCTATCCCCGTACTCTTGTCCAGCCGCGGCTATGGACTGCTGTGGGATAATTATTCCCAGTCCCGCTTTGACGGAACGGAGGCCGGGAATACGAAGTTCAGCTACAGCTCAGAGAGCGGGAAAATGATAGACTACTATTTCTTTTATGGCCCCTCTTTCGATCGTATCATAGACGTATATCGCCAGCTGACGGGCAGGGCGCCGATGTACCCTAAATGGGCCTATGGCCTTTTCCAATCCCAGGACCGGTACAAGACGCAGGAAGAAGTGCTGGCGGCTGCCGACGGGTACCGCAGCCGGCATATCCCGGTGGATGCGGTGGTGCAGGATTGGTATTATTGGTCTCCGCTGCCGATCGGATCGCATGTCATGTACCCGCCCAACTATCCCGACCCGGTTAAAATGGTGGACGAACTGCATCGGGAGAACGTGCATGCGATGATCTCGATCTGGCCCTGCTTTGGTTCCGGGACAGCGAACTTTGATGCATTGAAGAAGGCGGGTTATCTGACCAGTATCACCTGGGATAACTTTACTACCCATACCCGTGATACTTATTATGATGCGCATAACCCAGGCGCCAGAGAAATGTACTGGCAGCAGGCCAGGGACAGCCTGATCCGGCGCGACGGCTGGGATGCCTGGTGGGTGGACCAATGCGAGCCGGATACCGAAGATCCTGACAACCGGAAGAAGGCAGTGTTTTACCCTGGCAAAGGCCTGGATTATTTCAATAGCTATTCGCTGGAGCATACTAAGGGCATCTACCAGGGATGGCGGAAGGATATCCCGCATAAGCGGATCTTTTTGCTTGCCCGGCAGGCCTTTGCCGGTCAGCAGCGGAATGCGGCGACACTTTGGTCTTCCGATATATCGACCACATTCAGGGCTTTCCGGGAGCAGGTGCCGCAGGCGATCAATGCGTGTGCCTCCGGCATTCCTTACTGGACTTCCGATATCGGCGGTTATTTATCCCACACGTCTCCCGGCGGTGTGCCCGACTGGTCGCAACCGGCCTACCGCGAGCTGTTCACCCGCTGGTTCCAGTTCGGGGCCTTCTGTCCTATTTTCCGCATCCATGGGAAAGGCGAGCGGGCATTGTTCTCGGCGAACTGGGACGAGGCGACGCGGGGCATCCTGTTAAAGTATGACCGGTTACGTTACAGGCTGCTGCCGTATATCTATTCGTTGGCGGGGAAAACGACGCTGGCAAACTATACGCCGATGCGTTCGCTGGCCTTCGACTTCCGGACAGACACCAGCATATACAGGATCCCTGATCAATACATGTACGGGCCTGCTTTCCTGGTGAACCCCGTGACCAGTCCGCTGTATACCGGCGATGGCGCGGACGTGAAGGCGAAAGTTCGCAGCGTCTATCTGCCACAGGGAGCAACATGGTATGATTTCTGGACCGGTGAGCAAAAGGCCGGCGGTCAGCGCATCGATGCGCTTGCGCCGATCGGGATCATGCCGTTATATGTAAGGGCGGGTTCTATCATTCCCATGGGGCCGGTGATGGAATATGCCACTGAACGTCCCGCAGACACGCTGGAGTTGAGGATCTACCCCGGCGCCGATGGCAGCTTTACGTTGTATGAGGATGAGAATGACGATTATCATTATGAAAAAGGGGCATACACCACGATCCGCCTCGACTGGAACGACGGCCGGCGGCAGCTGGTCATTCATGCAACGAAGGGATCCTACCCGGGGATGCTGAAGCACCGGGTGTTCCATATCGTGCTGGTGAAAGAGGGTAGGGGCGTGGGGGAACAGCCTGAGACAGCATTCGATCAAAGCGTCGATTTCTCCGGCAAGGAGGTCAGCCTAAGGATCCCCCGATAGTAAGATTCACTCCTTCTTCATCTTCAGCCGCTGCACGAGCAACTCCCCGATCGCTTTGCCCATTGTGTGGCTGACAGTGCAGGAATACTGGTAGTGGATGCCGCCGTAAAAGCGGGAGTGCTCGGTCTCCACGGCTGCATCGCGGAAGTTTTGGAACGACCGGCTTTTGATGCCGAATTCCAGCTCGGTCGTGTCGGTAAAGGAGCAATGATCGCCGAAGACACTCGTCAGGGCCTCTGCGGCTGCGGCGGATATCGTGCAATGCCCGCAGGTATATTCCGGGAAGGGTGGCGTCTGCAGGTGTGGCCGCCAGTTGGGATCGAAATATTTATTGATGGTGGTCTCCGGCCTCATCGTATTGTAGATGTACTTGATATTCCAGCATTGGATAAATGCATCGAAAAGCGCTATGCCCGTCTTGGCATAGGCGCAAACGGTAGTGGGAAAGTCTGCTCCGGACTTTTGGGCCGCGATCCCCGCAATGCCCATCCAGTGACCACCGGGGGAGAATTTTTTGGTGCCGAACATCAGGTGGCCGGATACGTTCAGCTTGAAGGGGTTGTCATCCCAGAAATCCGCTATCCAGGTTTCTTCGTCTGAAAGGCTGTCTCCCTTGTTCTCTATTTTCTTCACTTCCTTGTAATAGGGGCTGTTCTTGTCCGTCACATTGAACACATAAGGCGGCGGCGGCATAAATTCCCGAACGCTGTCCATGACGAGGTATCGGATTTCACTCCAATGCGGCTCCATGGCAGGGGTATAGGCAGGCGGCGTCGGCACCCAGCGGCCGGGGGAGTCATTGACCATGTATTCAGGCGCGCCGCGTGTCTCCAGGTAGCGATCTTTTTTTGCCCAGGCCATAATAGCCGAGGAGACGGTGTCGGCATAGGCCACCGATGCCTTTAATTCATCATTCGGCATCCCGTGATCTTTGGCCAGTTGCTTGAGGCTGTCGACATAGGCGGTCATGCTGCCTTCCGGGAAGGTCACCGCTTCTCCTAATTTACAGTAGGCCAGGAGGGAGGCCAGTTCATAATCGATGATTTCGCCGGCCGGCGGTGCGGGGATGGTGGACAGGCCGTGCAATTGGCCGGCCAGCGACTGGTATTTACCGGCGTTACCGGCGACAATGACTTCATAGCCGGCTACCGCGGCGTACATGTAATTGCGCGAGGCTACGATGGGCGAGAAGTTATTGCCCATGACGACGGTGTTCAGTTCATGAACGCTCTTGCTATAGAGATAGGGATCTTTGAAGACCTTATCATAATCATGGGCAGAATGACATGCCGAAAAAGAGATCGCTACGGCAGCGAAGAAAAATAAACGGTTCATATTTTCAACGGTTACTTAAATTGTTTGAATGGGATATCATGATAAGGCGATCGAACGGCCTGGAAACTCTACCGGGATTGGCCGGGCACCGGCACTGGCGGCCGGTGAAATCGTCAGGCCAGTGGGCGGGGCGGTTCCTGCCCGATACGCGGATGCCCGGTGGGTAGCACGGCCTGCTGCGGTAATACCGGTGGGATGGGTGCGGAAGGAAAATAGTGAAAGCTCATGGAAAGATCCTGCAGGTAGGCAATTTTGTTCAGGTCGCTGGCGACTTTTCCGGAAGAGCCGGGCATTTTGCCATGGCCCGTCTTTTGCAGATCGTTTACCAGGCTGAAAAAATTATTTTTTAAAGTGCTGAACCGGTTGGCAGCGCCGTCAGGGATGCAGAGGAACTCCAATGAATCGTTGTACAGTCTCTTCTTGACATACTGGTAACGATAATGCCCGATCTCGATAGTCCCTTCCGCCTTTTCGAATTGATCGGAGGGATTGGAATAAGGAAGAAGGTCAGCGGATACGCGCAGCAGGATAAGCTGGGCGGGATCATAAGCGTCCTTATCCAATCTGGCTTGAAGCTCACTCGCTGCAAGACTTTGCCAATAAGCTGTCAGAAGCCTGTAGCCTACCCAGTTGAAAAGCAGGATCGATAACAATAATATAGCTGCAATCTTTTTAAACAACTCTACAAGTTAGGTAACTTTAGCTAAAATATGGGGGTGATCAATAAAAATATTCTGGCGGTCAACGGTGGATCATCAAGTATCAAGTTCTCGCTGTATGAAGTGAATGGAGCATTGAGCCCGCGCCTGTCGGGGAAGATCGATAAGATTGGGCTGCCGGACGCTGGACTAACGTTTACGGACACTGCTAATCATAAGGAAGAGCATTTGCCGGTGCAGGCCGGCGGGATGAAGGAGGCGGCGGATTTTCTCCTCGACTTCCTGCAGAAGCGTGAAGGCGCCGCCCCGCTGCTGGCTATCGGCCATCGGATCGTCCAAGGGCTGGGTCACCGGCAGCCTGTTATCGTCGATGAGGCTCTGCTGGCCGAACTGCAGAAGATCAGCGGTTATGACCCCGATCATTTGCCGGGTGAGATCGAGTTGGTCCGCCTGTTTGGGCGGCATGACCCGGGCCTGCCGCAGGTGGCCTGTTTCGACACCGCCTTTCATGCGACGCTCCCCCGGGTCGCGAAGCTGCTGCCCCTTCCCCGGCGTTATGACCAGGCCGGGTTGCAACGCTATGGGTTTCATGGCCTGTCTTATTCCTATATTCTCGAACAGCTTACCCATGTCGCCGGTCCGGACATTGCCGATGGGGCTGTGATCATGGCCCACCTGGGCAGCGGCGCCAGCCTGGCTGCCGTCAAGGCCGGGCAAAGCATCGATACTTCCATGGGCTTCACTCCTACCGGCGGTGTAGTCATGGGTACGCGGACGGGTGATATCGATCCCGGCGCTCTATGGTGGATCCTGCAGCAGGAACAGCTAACGCCCGGACAACTCAGTGACCTGGTCAACCATCAGTCCGGCCTGCTGGGCGTCTCCGGCCTCAGTTCCGATATGCAGGACCTGCTGGCTAAAGAGAGCAGCAATGTCGGCGCTGCCGAAGCAGTGGCCCTGTTCTGTTACCAGATAAAAAAGCATATTGGGGCCTATACTGCCGTGCTGGGTGGCCTGGACGCCCTGGTCTTTACCGGCGGCATCGGTGAAAAGGCTTCCATGATCCGAAGTCGTATCTGCGCCGGGCTGGAATACCTGGGCATCGGACTGGACCAGCGCGCCAATGCCCGGAATGAATTGCTGATCTCGGCGGCCGGTACCCGAGTCCGCGTTTATGTTATCCCCACCAATGAAGAGCTGATGATTGCCCGCGCCGTTCAAAATCTAATCAAACCTGTTATGTATGATAGCGACAACCAAAAGCCTGCCGGCAGCCCCCTTGTCTCCTGAGCTGCTCCGGCAAATCAATGCCTACTGGCGAGCTGCCAATTTTCTGTCCGTAGGGCAGATCTACCTTTGCGGTAATCCCCTGATTAGGGAGCCGCTGAAAATAGAGCATATCAAGAAGATGCTGCTCGGCCATTGGGGCACCACCCCCGGGCAAAATTTCATCTATGCGCATCTCAACCGGATCATAAAGGAATATGACCTCGACATGATCTATATCGCCGGGCCGGGCCACGGCGGACCGGCACTGGTGGGCAATACCTATCTCGAAGGGACCTATACCGAGATCTATCCGGCGATCTCGCGCGACGAGACAGGTTTGCAAAGGCTCTTCAAACAATTCTCCTTTCCCGGCGGAATTCCCAGCCATGTGTCACCTGAATGTCCCGGTTCTATCCATGAAGGTGGCGAGTTGGGCTATTCGCTCAGCCATGCTTTCGGCGCCGTCTTCGACAATCCCGGTCTGATCGCCGCCTGCATTATCGGGGACGGGGAGGCTGAAACCGGCCCCCTGGCTACCGCCTGGCATTCCAATAAATTCCTCAATCCTGTGACGGACGGCACCGTCCTGCCTATCCTTCACCTCAACGGCTACAAGATCGCCAATCCCACCCTCCTTGCCCGCATCAGCCGCGAAGAACTCGAACAGCTGCTGAAAGGTTATGGCTGGACACCTTATTTCCTGGAAGGCGACGACCCGGAAAAAATGCACCAGGCCATGGCTGGCGTTCTGGATCAGATCCTTGAGGTGATCGGCAATATCCGTCGCGAAGCGCTGGCCAATGGTCCGGTCGAACGGCCCCGATGGCCGATGCTGGTGTTGAAAACGCCCAAAGGTTGGACCGGGCCGAAAATGGTCGACGGCCTTCCCGTCGAAGGAACCTGGCGGTCGCACCAGGTTCCCCTGTCCGACCCTGCCAAAAATCCCGAGCATCTGCGGCAACTGGAAGAGTGGCTTAAAAGCTACCGGCCCTGGGAATTATTCGATGAGAAGGGCGCGCTGATGCCTGAACTGGCTGCGCTTGCGCCTGAAGGCAACCGGCGGATGGGCGCCAACCCTCATGCCAATGGGGGGCTACTGCTGAAGGATCTGATGATGCCTGATTTCCGTACGTTTGCCGTCAAAGTGGACCAGCCCGGTGATGCCTTGGCAGCCGACACGCTGGTACTGGGTGACTTCCTGGCGGAAGTGATCAGGCTCAATATGGAGGAACGGAACTTCCGGGTCTTCGGTCCGGATGAGACGCTTTCCAACCGGCTCGATTCGATATTCAAGGCCACCAACCGCCAGTGGCAGGCCGACCGGGAAGATACCGACGAATACCTGGCGCACGACGGCCGCGTCATGGAAGTGCTGAGCGAACATCAGTGCGAAGGATGGCTGGAAGGCTATCTGCTGACCGGCCGTCACGGACTGTTCAACAGCTATGAGGCCTTCGTTCATATTGTGGACTCGATGTTCAACCAGCATGCCAAATGGCTGAAAGTGACTTCTCAATTGCCCTGGCGTCGTCGGATCGCCTCGCTGAACTATCTGCTGTCTTCGCATGTATGGCGGCAGGACCACAATGGCTTTACCCATCAGGATCCCGGCTTCCTCGATCATGTAGCGAATAAAAAGGCGGAGATCGTTCGCATCTACCTTCCACCCGATGCCAACTGTCTGCTGTCTACGATGGACCATTGTCTGCGCAGCCGGCATTATGTCAACGTCATCGTAGCCGGCAAGCACCCGGCGCCGCAATGGCTGGATATGGAAGAGGCGGTATTGCATTGCACGAAGGGTATCGGCATCTGGACCTGGGCCAGTAACGATCGCGGTAAAGAGCCCGATCTCGTCATGGCCTGCGCCGGCGATGTTCCTACGCTGGAAATCCTGGCGGCCACGTCTATTCTGCGAGAAAGATTACCCGATTTGCTGATCCGGGTCGTCAATGTGGTTGACCTGATGAAGCTGCAGCCCAGTACCGAGCATCCGCATGGAATGAGTGATTATGATTTCGACCTGATGTTCACCAAGGACAAACCCGTCATCTTCGCTTTTCACGGTTATCCCCTGCTGATCCACCGGTTGACGTATAAGCGCACCAATCACAGGAATATCCATGTTCGCGGGTACAAGGAGGAAGGCACCATTACTACACCTTTTGACATGACGGTGCTGAATGATATGGATCGCTTCCATCTCGTAATGGATGTCATTGCGCGGCTGCCGCAGCTGGGAGAAAAATGCGCTTATCTCAAACAGGAGATGCAGGACAACCTGATCCGGCACAGGGCCTATATCGACCAGGAAGGCATCGATATGCCGGAAGTGCTGAACTGGAAATGGCATGTCTCGCAGCAGCCGGACGAGCGTCACTGAGGCTGGGTCTAGTACAGGGGCAGCACTAAGATCAGATTATAGGCTGAATGCTTCCCATCGCTCCAGGTCAGCTTGTAGACGCCCGGGATCATCCCGGACATGTCGATCCTGGCCAGTGTAATGCCCGCCCCGACATAGATCGTCTTCATTGGCCTGCCGCTCATATCGATCAGCTGGAACCAGGACGCATTCGTGGCATCCGGGAGAACGACATCGGTGAAGCCGTACTTGACCGGATTGGGATACAGGTTCAGGAGCGAGGCCTTTCCGGCCGGCCGAACGGCCAGCGTATTGCTATAGCTGTAAATAGCAGTGGTGTCCTGCATTTTCAGCCGGTAATAATTGACGCCCGGATTGGCGCCCTGATCGCTGAAGCTATAGGTCTGCGTACTCGTGTCTATGCCATTGGGGCTGATGGTAGCGATGACCGCAAATTGGGTGGTATCGCCATCGATAGCCCGCTCGAGGGCATAATAGGAAAGGATGGCGTCGTTGGTGGCCTGCCATTGCAGCAGCGGGACATTGTCGGAATAGGTGCCGGAGAACGACAGCAAATCGAAAGCGGCCGGCGGCGTATACACCTGTTGTGTCGTATCATAGACATAGATGAAGCCCGACAGCGAACCGGAGGAAGTCAGGTTGGCTACATATACGTCACCGGTAGTGCCGGCGCCGACAACGGCCTGGATAACACTATCGGAGATGACATTGAAAGAGGTGGCCTCAGTCCCGCCAAAACTGACGGCGGTGGCGCCTGTCAGATAGTGTCCCGTGATGGTAATGGTCGTCCCGGTGGTTCCGCTGCCGGGCAGGAAGCCGGTCAGTGCTATGCCGGGTGGCGGGGGTGGCGGCGGAATATAGATAAAGCCGGTCAGCGAATCTTCGCCATTGTTGCCGTTGACCACCAGGCTGCCGGTTGATCCTTGTCCAACTACCGCAAAGATCAACGAATCCGAAATGACATTGAAGAGATAGGCCGGTGTTCCGCCAAAGCTGATGCTGGTAATGCCCGACAGGTTTTGTCCCGTGATCGCTATGGTTGTGCCCCGTCCGGCACTGTCCGGCGTGAAGGCGGTCAGTTGTACCGGCGGCAGTGGGGTATAGATATAATTGAAGTTACCGCCGCTGACCTCACCCGTCGCCGTTGCCACGGAAACGGTGCCTGTGGCGCCTACGCCTACCACTGCTGAGATCATCGAGTCTGAAAGGACGGTGAAAGAACCGGCCGGGGTACCGCCGAAAGTGACGGCGGTGGCTCCGGTGAACCCTGACCCTGAAAGCAATATAGTGGCTCCGGTGGCGCCGGAATCCGGAGAGATGCCGCTGATGGAGGGCAGCCTGCCATAGATAAAGCCCGGCAGTGACATTGTCCCGGCCCCGGCAGCCGTCGACGTTACCGTTATATTGCCGGTGGCTCCCCCGCCAACGGTGGCGGTGATGGTCGTCGGAGATACCAGGGTAAAGGAGGTGGCTGCCGTGTCTCCAAAGCTTACGCCGGTGATGCCGCTCAAATTGACCCCGGTGATGGTCACTACCGTGCCGGCCTGCCCTGCGGTAGGTGAGAAGGAGAGAATAGCCGGCGCGTTGGGCCCTTTATTCAGCAGGACCGAGATCGTATTACCCGTGTTATTGGCCGTAGCCAGGTCCGGCTTGCCATCGCCGTCATAGTCAGCTGTGGTAATGGACATGGGAATCTCTCCGGTGGCATAATCGACATTGGGGTTGACGGCTATCGTACCGACGGTGCTGATATTCTTGTGAACGGATACTGCATCACCGGATTCGTCAACGACGGCCAGATCCGGCTTGCCGTCTCCGTCCAGGTCGCTGATCACCAGGTCGAGGGCCCCGCTGCCGCTGTTGACGACTATCTGTGTGGCAAAAGAGATCGTACCCGGGCTGCTGGTATTGCGCAGCAAGGATAAGGTATTGTCGTTGTTATTGGCAACGGCCAGGTCGGGTTTGCCATCGCCGTCAAGGTCACCGATAGCAAGGCCCTGCGGGGCATTACCGGTAGCGAAGTCCACATGGGCGGCAAAAGACACTGCGCCGCCGATGCTGCTGGTATTGCGCAATACAGACACTATATTGTTGTTCCCGTCGGCCGCGGCGATATCGGGCAGACCGTCTCCGTCAATATCCGCCACTTCTACCTTGTAAGGTCCGGCATAGGTGACCAGGGACCAGTTCGCCATCGGGGAAAAAGACAGGTGGCCGACCGTACTGTTATTGGTGTAGGTGGATAATACACCCGACCCGCCGCAGGCTACGGCGATCTCCGGTTTGCCGTCACCGTTGAGATCGGCTATCGAGGCGGCGGTAGCATAACTACCGGCGGGGTAGCTGATCGGAGCAGCAAAGGAGATATAGCCCGGTGTGCTGGTATTCAATAAGATTGAAATAGTCGGTGTATAAAAATTGGATACCACGATCTCCGGTTTACCGTCTCCGTCGAGGTCACCGGCAGTAACGCCGATAGGGTAGGCATTGGACCCCAGGATGTAAGAGCCCTGCGGCACGAAGGAGATATTGCCCGGCGTACTGTTGTTATGATAGACCGTGACGATATTGGAATCCGCGTCAGCAATGACCAGATCGGGTTTGCCGTCACCGTCGAGATCCATTGAAAAAATGCTTTGCGGACTGCTGCTGGTAGGGATCGTCGTCAGGGAGGAAAATGCCGCCGGCTTAAATTGACCGGTATCTGAAAAAGTGGTGATAAAAGGCTTGAAGGGAAAAGAGGAGAGATTGCCGGCAGTGACGGTTATCGGCTGATAGCTGGCCCCCGGTGGCACCGTCACCGTGAGTGACCCCGATGATGCGGAAGTGACAGGCGCCGGAACGGACCCGAACCAGACGACATTGGCGGAAGGGGTGCTGCTGAAGTTACTACCGGTAATGGTCACAGTGGAATTGAGCGGACCTGAAAGCGGACTGACGGCGGTGATGACGGGTTGCGCAAAAACCAAACTTGGGAAGCATACTGCAATGCATAGTAACAGACGATTCCCAGGGTAGAGTTTCGGCATGGGGTATTGAATTTGAGACCAAGATAATAGAAAGTGTTGGTAATGAGAAATACGTATGATTTATTTTTATTGTGCGTATGGGGGCTACAGGGCAAATTTTTATTGGGTATTTTTATGGGGCATGAAAAATGTCAATTAATACCTGGCCGCCATCATTGCCTCCACGATTTGGGGCTTTTTTAGCTTTGTCCTGAGGCCGCTGGCTGCCTGGTCTTCATATTCCGGACGGGGTCGCATGCCGGGTCCATAAGTCCTTTATGGTTGCTCTGGATAAGATCGACATTGTGGAAAAGGATACTATCCGGATCCGTCAGGCCCTGATTCCCATTTCCGACACGTACCGGAAAGCTTTTTTGCAGGCCATTGGATGATGGAATGGGCCGGGCATTACCTTTGCAGTACCACAATTAAACTTACTTATTGAGACCAGCTCTACTCTTTCTGGTACTCCATGTGTTACCGATTTCCCTTCCGGCCCAGTATTATCTGACCGGTGAGGTAATGGATTGTCATGGAGACAGGTTACAGAATGTAGGTATCACGGTCTTGTCCACCGGATTGACCTTTCACTGTGGCTTGCATGGAGAGTTTGGTATTATCTCCAGAACAATGGATGATACCCTGACCTTTGCGGTCGACGGGTACGAAACTTTCACCATACCGGCTCGTTCTACCGATATTATACAAGTTGCCTTAAAGACGGTGCCTTTCAGTATGGCCATCGGCCAGGACCGTCAGGTCTCCCTGTTCAGGAGGACACGATCGCGGGATGGGGCAGGGGGGGTGAGGGCGGCCTCCTTAGCCTATAGCAGCCGTATGGAGAACGCTTTTGTTCCCCAGTCGGCCACCGTTTCCTTTATCGGCGCACCCCAATTAGCTTCATACCACACGATCAGTAGATTCCTGGACATGGGATCCATCGTTCCGCCCGATGCGGTGAAGATCGAGGAGATGCTGAATTATTTTAATTTTTCTTATGAAGAGCCTGACAAGGGGGATGCCTTCCATTGCTCGTCTAAACTGGTCACTTGCCCCTGGAACCGTAATCACCAGTTATTATTCCTGACCGTCTGCGCCCGCAAGGCGGATTTTGACAACAAGCCGCCGACCAACCTGGTATTACTGATCGATGCCAGTGGATCGATGGACCTGCCGGATAAATTGCCCCTGGTGAAAACGGGTGTCCGAACATTGGTGGACAATCTTCGGGATATCGATACCCTTTCGGTAGTGGAATATGGGAGTGAGGTGAAAGTATTGCTGGCAGGGGTGCCCGGATCTCAAAAGAGGAAGATCATGGCGGCAATTGAACGACTGAAACCGGATGGACCATCGCCCGGTCTGGAGGGTATACAAATGGCCTATTCCGTAGCCCAACAGCAGTTCATCCCCGGTGGGAACAACAAGATCGTCCTGATCACGGATGGAGATATCAGCGAGGTGTCAGGAAAGGAAGGCGAAAAGAATCTCGAAGATTTTATCGCAAAGCAAAGCCAGGCCGGTATCCATCTTACCTGCGGTGGCATCGGGATGTGGAATTTCAGCGACTCACGGTTACCATTGCTCGCTGAGCTGGGACGGGGTAATTTTGCCTACCTGGACAATGAAGAAGAGGTACGGCAGCTCCTGGCCGGCGAACTGGATTCCAGCCTGACCTGTGTGGCGGACAAGATGTCCATAACGGTCGATTTCGATTCTTCGCTGGTCAAAGAATACAGGCTCATAGGATTCGACAACAAACGGGGGATATCGCAGGATACCATGTCAACTTTGGAGGGCAGCCGGATCTGTTCGGGGCATTCTTTGCTTGCGCTGTTCGAGCTGGCGCCCAAAGTCGATTCTATCCGTGCCGATACCCTTGCAGGGGTAAAGATCAGTTATTGTCTGCCCGGTCAGCACGTGCAACGGGTGATCGGCTATGCCTGTCCGAACCAGCTGACTTCTTTCGACCGGTCCGAATTGAGTTTCCGGCGGGCAGTCTGTATCGCCCTTTTCGGGATGAAATTACAGCAGTCGGGCTATGCCGGTCGGATCGAATGGGCGGAGATCGAAAAAATGGCCCGGAAGACTTTCACCGGGACCAGTTACCTGGACGAAGATTATATTGCGCTGATCGACAAGGCCAAGAAGATATACGAGCGGCGGCGGCGAACTTTTAAGAAACCTTAACCTTGGCTTGCTTCAAATACTTTTTGACTTCTTCAATTTTTTCAGGGAACAAGACCCTGTCTTTGAGCCTGTCCGCAACCAAAGACGGCAAGGCCGATTCCGGTACCTTTACCAATTTCTTGCTTGTATCTTTTATTGCTTTCATACTACAAATTTAAGAATTTTCTCGAATGGGAAGATTCGGAATGGGTTATCCATGTTGCGCAATCCAAGATCGGATTTTCGCTATTTTAGGTGGATTTCTTTGCCTGATGGTATTTAGTAGCTGCTTGAAATGGTGATCTCTTTTGATGGCTTCTTTTTTGGTCTTCGACAGGAAGGCAGGGAAAGTCGTCGGGAAGCCATATTGATCCGGGTCTAGCCCCAGTTCGCTGCACAGATCAAATATAAACCGGTCCATCGCCGGCGAGACAATAATCATGTGCTGACTCTTGACAGAATGTTTGAATAACCTCACATTTCCAAGATCTTCAACCAGTTCAAACTGATTCAGGTATGCTGGCCTTTTTTTATCATTGTCAATAAAGCCAATTGCCTTTTCATTGGGTCTTTTCCTTTCAAGAATAGAGCAAACCTGGTTGATACTAGGCGCATGATTCGGTTCCGGATAACCCAATGCTTCAACAAACACGGTATCCACATTACACTCCGGAATGAGATTGGGATAGCGGATCATTTATTTAAGGCATCAATGTTAAAGAATAGATCTGCACCGCTGCCCCAGAGGATATCCAGGTCCTTTCGGGTGAGCTTTTTTATTTTCGTTTGGTAGTTTTCATAATAGACATGAAAAAATGAGATGTCTTTTATCTGAAGCGAATCCTCTATCATGCTGTTAATAAAATAAGGGCTATGAGTAGTGATGAAGTATTTATTGCTTTTGTCAGCCTTTATCATCTCGGATAGCTCTTTTATATAGGGGGGGAATGTATGCGATTCGGGCTCTTCTAATAAAATAGTGGATTCCTTGTTGGAATAAATTGCAGCGACGTAAAATAGCATTCGCCGAAGGGTGTCAGGGGTTAATTCAAACGGAATTTTGTAGACGATCCCGTTCTCTTTTTTCTGTACCTCGAATATTTTGGAGGAGAAGTCCAATAAAAACTCCAGGTTAAATCCTTCAAAGAAGGATGTGATCCATTCTTTTATTTTTGGATTTTCCTGGACTATTGTAAAAAGGTTTTCTCCGAAAGATTTAAGATATGCCCTGAATGGATCTGAATAACGAACCCCATCCTTAAACTCATATCTTCTTACTGGGTTGTCTTTGCTGGAACTGCGCCATGCTTGTGAGGAAGATTGACCATCTTCATTCAGGAGTGAAAACAGCGACGCAAATCGAGAGCCGGTTGGCTCCGTTAGAATTGGGCCCTTACTTTGAAGATCGTTTATAGACAGACCTTGTTTGAAGTACGAGTCTTTCTTCTTCAGAAAGTCTGTTTGCGGATTAACCATCTGAAGGAATACATTTGCTTCCGGATAATATGACAAGATTGCCAAATTGTCATTGTAATTAATTCTTATATCATTAGACAGATTCCTGTCATAGAATAAATTGTCCAGGGTATTGTATCGGATCAGAGTGGCTTCAAATTGTCTTTGGATTTTGGGCTGAATGAAATTGAAAAGGGTCAACGCTTCAAGAATGTTCGACTTCCCGCTATTAGGTCGCCCGAAAAGAATGTTTACCCTGGAAGGAGTTATTTTGATATCCAGCAGGGATTTGAAGTTATTTATCTCAAGAGTATTGGAGGCTCTTGGGGCGGTCGGTAATTTTTTTTTTGCTGTCATTGTTTAAAACTAAAATCTTTGGTATGCTAAGATAGGAAATACTTGGCAAACAAATACTTAAGTGGGCCTGGCCTGGATCTCTACGAGAATCATCCTGGTAGACCCATCGCCGCCTCTTCTAGCCAGCCGCCTTATCTAACTTTAGACGTCCTATGCAACATTACTTTTCTGCCCGTGTCTTTGAATAAACATGTCACCATGAGAAGGCTGCTTACGCTCAATCGCCTAATCTGTTTGCTGGCACTCTTGAAATTTATCCTTCCTTTTATTGTACAAAATTCCGTCTATGAACCACACCGGGACGAATTTCTCTACCTGGCGGAGGGCCGGCACCTGGCCTGGGGCTACCTGGAAGTACCGCCACTGATGTCGGTAATGGCCATGGTGACTAACGTATTGGGAGGAGGTCTTTTCTGGATCAAGTTATGGCCATCCTTATTCGGGGCACTGACCTGGGTGATCGTTGCACGGTTGATCCTGCTGCTGGGCGGGAAGACATTTGCCCTGTTATTGGGCTGGCTACCGTTTGTCTTCGGATATCTCGTGCATGTACATTATATGTTTTTTCCTACCGAATATCATCTGGCAGGGCATACATGGTTTCCCCGTGGCATACCATATGAAAGAATTGCAGCGGCAGCAGCTGGACAATGTCAGCCACGCCGGATTCCTGGTGGACCAGGTCTCATTCAATCTTCCGGGAATATTCATGTGGGCTGCGGGATTGTATTGGACCGGATTCACCCGTGCAGGCAGACCATATCGGTTTGTTTTCTACGCAGTCGTCCTCGTTTTGGCCTTTCTCTTCATCAATCACGGGAAGAGCTATTATGCTATGGGCGCATACTCGATCCTGTTTGGTTTTGGGGCTGTTTGCCTGGAACGCCGGACCGCTGGCCGGCCGGCTTTTCTGCGTTATGCCCTGGTCGTTTTTTCCGTCGTCACGGGCTGTTACCTGGACACGATAACGTTACCATTCCTTCCGCCGCGGCAACTGGTCGCATACTATTCCCGGAACGATATATTCCGGCGGCTTGGATTTCTGCGCTGGGAAGATCTGAAAGACCATTCTCTTCCGCAGGATTTTGCGGACATGCTGGGCTGGCGGGAGCTGACTGAAAAAGCGGCTAAAGTATATTACACACTGAACAGCACCGAACAACAGCATGCCGTGCCGGATGGGGACAATTACGGAGAAATAGCTGCTATGGATTATTATGGCCCGGAATGCCACCTGCCGGCTGCCATTGGAAGCTCGGCCAGCTATTTGCTATGGGCGCCCAATGATTTTTACAAGAGCAATACCATCATTCTGACCACCGATGACAGGCGACAAATGCAGTATGATTACATAAAGGAATTTCGCTTTGCCGCGGTAATGGACAGTGTCACCAACCCTTATGCCCGGGAGTTCGGCAGCTATATCATTTTACTGAAGGGGGCAAGCGGGAAATTCCAACAGGATTGGCGGGATTCGTATGCCTCCAAATTACGTGAAACATTGATTTTCCATCGGTGACCGGATGCGGCGGCGGCAGTGCCACCATCCGGTCACCTAACTTTAGACTTAGTCAGCCTCCTTCCGGTAGGTTTCTGCTACCTTTAGAACCATGAGAAAGTTAATCCTGCTACTATTCCTGTCCCAGCGTGTCCTTGCTCAGAACGCGCCACATCCCGATCTATCGGTCGTACATGAGTTTGTGATCCGGTCGTTCAAGACCGAAAGCGGGGCCGTCCTGCCCGAAGCGCATATCGTCTACAGCACCTATGGCCACCTCAATGCTGCCCATGACAATGTGGTTCTCCTGCCGTCGCATTATATGGCAACTCACCGCGGTTATGAATGGCTGATCGGTCCGGGCGAGGCGCTGGACACGACCAGGCTGTTCCTTGTGGCGACCGAGCTTTTCGGCAACGGACATTCGTCGTCGCCCAGCAATACTCCGGAACCCTTTCACGGACCCCGGTTCCCGGTCATGACCATTCGCGATAATGTGGAGGCAGTACATCAGTTACTGGTGAACGAATTAAAGATCGCCCATCTGAAGGCGATCATCGGATTTTCCATGGGTGCGCAGCAGGCTTTCCAGTGGGCGGTCAGCTATCCCGATTTTGCCAGTCGCATTGTAGCCACGTCCGGTACCGCCAAAACATACCCGCACGGCGTGGTACGGCTGGAAGGACAGATCGCCGCCATCGAGGCAGACACTGCCTTTCGCGACGGGGATTATACGACGCAGCCGGCGAAAGGGCTGAGCGCTTTCGGCATGGTATGGGCCGGCTGGCTCTATTCCCAGGAGTGGTGGAGAAAAGAACTGTGGCGTACCAACGCTGAGCCTAACAAGACTTTCGAGCAGGAACTGGACCGCTTCCGGAAAGGCTTCATCCCCGGCGCCGACGCCAATAACCTGATCCTGCAATGTCGTACCTGGGAACAGCATGATGTCGGTAAGACGCCGGGATTCAATGGCGATGTGGAGAAGGCGCTTCGCTCCATCAAAGTGCCCTTCCGTCCTCTTCCGGCCGATACCTTCGCTGTGGGGACATACGGCCGGGGCGGCCAGCAACCCGGCGGATGCTAAGTTTCTCAACGATACGATCGGCAGTTTTTTGAGTCAGTAAGACCTTATCTTTGTTAGATATGATCCAGGGCTTTAACCAGATAAGGGCCGTATTGATCCTCTCGAAGTATAGTTTGCTCGCTACCTTACGTAGCCCCACTTCCGTCGTCTTTTCCCTCCTGTTCCCCATCATATTTATTGTGGTATTCGGGGCGATGATCGGGGACCAGACCCCGATGCCCAAGCTCGCGATCGGTCCCGGCTGTGATACGACTAACCTGGTCTACAGGGCCATTGCTGCCACCTCTTCTATCACGCTTAAAAAAGGAATGACGCCGGCAGAGCAATCGGAGGCTCTGCAAAAAGGACAGCTGACGGCTATTCTGACCATCGTGCCCGATGGCGGCCTGTCACCGATCCCTCACTATTCCGTCCGATTGAAGACGGCGGGAGCTTCCCCCGGCAGTCTCGGCCTGCTACAGACCATCCTGCAAGAGGCTATCCGGAATATCGACCAACGGATCTTTCCCCGCAATCCTTCCCTCGCAAAGCTTTTGGTGACGAAAGTGCCCGGGCGCATCTACCGCACCATCGACTTCATCCTGCCGGGCCAGCTGGGCTTTTCATTATTGATGGCAGGCGTATTCGGCTCATCTTTCCTGTTATTCAGCCTTCGGCAGGGACTGGTGCTGAAACGGCTGCGGGCCACACCCGTCCGGCGTCGCTCGATCATTGCCGGTGAGATGCTCAGTCGGTTGTTCTTCCATATCATCGGCTTTATGATCATGGTAGCGCTCGGCTATTTCGCCTTCAACTTTACCCTGGTCAACGGGCTGCTGACCTTTTTTGAAATGCTGATCTTCTCGCTTTTCGGGCTGGGTATATTTATGGCGACTGGCTTCGTCATCAGCGGAGTGATACAGAACGAAAGCTCGATCTCACCCGTGGCCAATACCATCGTTCTGCCGCAGATCCTGCTGTGCGGCTTGTTCTTTCCTATCGAAAGCTATCCGCACTGGTTAAGAGGGTTCTGCGAGGTGCTGCCGCTGACTGTATTCGTCGACGGACTTCGGCGGATCGCCTTCGAAGGGGTGCATATCTGGGATATGCCGCTAAAAATTGCAGGGCTGGTAGCCTGGACGGTGGTGATCGGTGGATTGTCCGTGAAAGTCTTCAAATGGGAATAAAGCCAACTTCCTAAATTTTTTTAAGAAGTTTTTAATTTTATTATAAAAGTTTCCCTACATTTATCCTAAAAAAAGGAACCATTACTAATTTTTTGCGAATGCACAAGAAAAGCTTGTTTTATAAAAACAAGATTATAAAGGAATTATACTTCTCCCACACCTTATCGTGTTCCGATCTCAGTGCCCAGATCGATACAAGTTTACCGTTGACGACCAAAATGCTCAATGATTTGATCAGGGATAATGATATTGTCGAGACCGGTTATGCGCCGTCGAAAGGCGGAAGAAGACCTCTTATGTATGCTGTCCGGCCGGACAGTAAGTATACCGTGGCTGTCGCCATGGATCAGCTTTTCACCCGTATTGTGATTATGGACATGCACCGGCAGTATGCGACTCCGGTAGAAAAGTTCGAATTGCATCTGGCCAAAAATCCCGGCGCTCTGGACATCCTGGTAGAAAAAATCGCAGATCATATACGCAGGTCGGGGATCATGAAGGACAAGATTGTCGGCATCGGTATCGGCATGCCGGGTTTTGTCGACTCAAAGAAAGGGATCAACTATTCTTTCCTGTCGGAAGGGGAAAAAGAGATCAGCCGGCATATTATGGACAGGGTGGGGCTGCCCACCTGGATAGAGAACGATTCCAGCCTCGTCGCTTTGGCAGAGCTCCGCTTTGGGGCTGCCCGCGGGAAAAAGAGCGCCATGGTCATCAATCTGGGCTGGGGCATCGGACTCGGGTTGATCCTCAATGGGGAGCTCTTCCGGGGATTCAACGGTTTTGCCGGTGAGTTCAGCCATCTGCCGCTGTTCTCGAACAACAAGCTGTGCAGCTGCGGCAAGAGCGGCTGCCTGGAAACAGAGGCTTCATTGCTGGTGGTAGTGGAAAGGGCGAAGGAAGGCATCCGCAATGGTCGGCTGACGATGCTGAAAGAACAGCAGCTATCGACCAATTTCGACCAGGCATCGATGGCAGTGATAGCGGCAGCCGAGAAAGGCGATAAGTTCGCCGTGGAGCTTTTATCGGAATCCGGCTATAACATTGGCCGGGGAGTCGCTATCCTCATTCACCTGCTCAATCCGGAGACGATCATCCTTGGCGGCCGTGGCGCCTCGGCGGGGAAGATCTGGCAGGTACCCATTCAGCAGGCATTGAACGAACACTGTATCCCCAGGCTGGCGATCAACACCGACATCGAAGTGTCGGGATTGGGCTATGATGCCGAGTTGATCGGTGCGGCTGCCCTGGTCATGAACAATTCACCAACGTTGCTCACATATTCTTCTTCCAATTAACAAACACTAAAATTAACTGCTCATGAAACGAACATTAAAGACGACACTCGCATTTGCGATGTTATCTGCCTTCATTTTGCTGCTTGGGCCTTCGGTCCGTGCGCAGCAGAAAGGGCTGATTTCCGGCACCGTCAGAGATTCCTCCGGTGCGACTGTTCCCGGCGTTTCCGTCAGGATCAAAGGGACGGCTGCTAGTAAGGGCACGGTAACGGGCGAGGACGGTACGTATTCGCTGAGGGCCGGGGCTGGCGATGTCCTGATCTTCAGCTCAGTGGGATTTGTCACTAAAGAGGTCCCTGTAGGCCCGGGTGGAATCGTGTCCGTCCAACTAGTCAAGAACAGCGCTGCGCTCGGCGAGGTCGTTGTCACGGGTTTCGGGGGGCGAACCAATACCCGGAAATTGTCTTACTCTGTCACGGAAGTGAAGGGGAGTGAACTGGTCTCCGCCAACAATTCCAACATCGGCGACGCTCTGCAGGGAAAGGTTGCCGGTGTCACAATTTCGCAGGGTACGGGTGGTCCTTCTTCGAGCTCGCGTATCCAGATCAGGGGTAATGCACGATTGAATAACAATACCGAACCATTGTTTGTTATCGATGGCGTCCTTATTCAGCCTTCGACTACCGGGGCCGACTCCTGGGGTACTGGTGCCGACTTCGGAAATATCGTCAAGGACCTGAACCCTGACGATTATGAAAGCATTAGCGTTCTCAAGGGTTCAGCGGCCACGGCGCTCTACGGCCAGTATGGTCTGAATGGGGTCATCCTGATCACGACGAAGAAAGGACATGCTAGAAAGGGGTTAGGCGTGACCTATAACCAGATCGTCTCTTTCGATCAGCCCTATAAGATGCTCGATCTGCAAAATAAATTCGGCGGTGGCCTGAGCCCAACTTTTGCTCAAAATGCTGCCGGCTATAATGTACCGGATCAAACCGCTACTCCTTATAGTAACCCCAACGGCGGTTATTCTTACGGCCCGGCTTTTCAGGGACAGACCTATCAGGATTTCGACGGAAGGATCCTCAAATGGAAGCCCAATGATCCCGACAAGGACTTCTTCCAGATCGGGCAGTATATGAATTCGAATATAGCGGTCGACGGCGCCAATGAGAACGGCTCTTTCCGGGTATCCTGGACCAATCTGTGGAATACCAGCGTCATGCCCGGTAACAGCATGGACAAGAATGGCTTCACGCTTCATGCAACGCATAAGCTGTCCAATGTCTTTTCCATCGACGCCAGCGCCAATTATACCAGCGTAAAGGTCATCAATCCTGTTCAGCAGGGCGGCGGAGGGGATATTCAATCCCTGGGCGGTGAAGGTAATCCTGTACAAGACTTCGTGTACCTCGCACCGAGGAATGCGGATATTGCCTATTACAAGCACAACTATATCAATCCGACATCCGGGGGTTTGAAAGAAGGCGAATCGGAAGACCCCTATTTACTGGCCGCCAGTATCTGGCCTGCTTTCCAGGACAATAATATCCATACGGAGAATTTCCTGATAGCTGACCTTGACCTGCACGCGCATTTTCTTCCCTGGTTGTCGGGGCTGGTACGCGTGAATGTGCAGAACTATAACGATAACTCAGAACAACAGTACAATGGTGTCGGCGCCGGATTCACCGGCGGATCTTACCAGGAAGTAGAGAGCCAGTACCGGAAAACTAGAGTACAGGCGTTGTTGACGTATAACAAGGACGTTGGACATGATCTTCAATTGAATTTTACTGCCGGTGGTGAGTCCAATTACAACCCGATAGGCAATATCCTTACGGCCAGCACCAATGGCGGTCTCCAGACGCCAAGCCTGTATTTTATTTCCAATTCGGTCGACGCGCCAACCATCACGCAAACGTACAATGCATCGTACCTGAATACATCGTTGGAATCATACGGCGACCTGACCTGGCGTAATATGCTGACGCTGAATGCCAGTTTCCGTCATGACTGGTCGTCTGAACTGACCTATGCCAATGGTACCGGCCATTTCAGCTACTCCTATCCCAGCGTAGGTCTGGCCTGGGTCTTTAGCGAACTGCCCCAATTCAAGAATTCGATCCTTTCTTTTGGAAAATTAAGGGGCAGTTTGGGTTGGTCAGGTATTCCTGCTGATCCCTGGAACACTAACGAGTACGGGAACTATGGGAATGTGGGCACTTTCAACAATTCTTCCGGCGCCAACCAGACTTTGTATAGCTTTTCCAACGGCCAGGGTGGCTACAGTACAGAACTCGGCAATCCGAACCTGAAGAATGAGCTGGCCCGGGAGGTTGAATTCGGTGCAGATATCCGGTTCTTCCAGGACCGTATCGGCCTCGATGCAGCCGTGTATAAAAAGAACTCTTTCAACCAAATCATCGGATTGGCTGCGGACCAGGAGAGTGGTACAACCTCGCGCTATATTAACGCCGGCAATATTCAGAACGAGGGGGTCGAGCTGCTGTTGACGGCTAATCCCATCAGGACGAAGAATTTCAACTGGACGATGAATATCAACTTTACCCGGAATGTCAATAAGATCGTTGCCTTAGCTCCCGGAGCGCAGAGCGATGAGCTGCAGCTGGCTTTTGGGGCGGATGCGGGCGCCTATGCCGTCGCCGGCAAACAGTACGGACAGGTTATCACCGGTTACGGTTTCGCCAAATATGACGGGACGAATAAGTCGGAACTAGGTCAGAAGGTCATCGGTAACGCTCCCTATGGAACGACCGGCAATTACATGACTTATGAGCGTGAGTCTGATTACAAGTCCGGCGGCGAGGATACATTGGGTACGATCATGCCGAAATTCCTGTGGGGAACACAACAGACCTTCACCTACAAAAATTTCTCCCTCTTTGTCCAAATCGATTCGAAAGTCGGCGGCCTGATGGCCTCCGCCACCGATCAGTATGGCTCTGAAACAGGCAGCCTGAAGAATTCCCTTCATGGCAGAAACGCAGCCTACGGCGGCCTCGCCTTTACCGATGGCAGCGGTACCCAACGTAACGATGGGATCATTCCGGACGGAGTCTTTGCTGACGGGACGACAGTCGGCGGGACCAATGTGGGCGGTATGACCTATGCCCAGGCGGTCAAGAACGGTGTTGTAACACCGGTACCGGCATATGCCTATTATGAGAACCTGTACCAATGGTCCAGCGGTATCCGGGCGGAGTCGATCTTCGACAACTCCTGGATTGCGCTTCGCCAGGTGAGTATCGGGTATAATCTGCCCATGTCCGTGGTTAAACCGATACATTTCCAGAGCCTCAAGGTCAGTCTGACCGGCAGGAATCTAACCTACCTGTGGCGGACAGCCAGGGACGGTGTCAACCCGGAAGGTCTGTATAATAACCAGGCTTCCGCGTTTGCCGAAGGTGGTGGATTGCCGTTTATAAGAAGTATGGGCGCATCAATAAATGCTTCATTTTAATTCGCCATCATCAAAACACTCTTATTATGAAACTATATAAATATTTGCTCGTCCTGTCAATACCCTTGGTATTGGGGGTATCCTGCAAAAAGTCGTTGTACGTTAAAGCCAACGAGGATCCGTCCACGCTGACGTCGGTAGACCCCGGCGATCAGTTCCTGTACGCTGCCTCTAATTTTGCCAATAGCTTCGAGGCCTATTATGATTACTACCGGGCGATCATGCCCTGGCTGCAATACAGCACCGGCGCGACCGGCAATGCACTTAATTTCACCAACATCTCCGGTAATTTCAATTACCGGTATGGCAACTATTATGGTAACGTGGGGCTGGCACTGGCCGATATCCCGCACCTTATTGCCAATATGAGCACGGCTCAGCAGTCTGCCCGACAGGATGAGGCTGCCATCGCATCGATCTATATGGCGTATTATACTTTCTATACCAGCGATATCAACGGCAGTATCCCTTATTCCCAGGCCTTCCAGGCCAGGTATGGCGGTACTTTCACGCCGGTCTATGACACCCAGCAGAGTATTTTCGATACCCTGGATACACAGATCAAGAATGCGGTTACTGTACTGGAATCCGCGACGGCGCAGACGCCGTATGGCGGCAATGATCCATTCTATGGCGGTTCAGCGAGCGAGTGGGCCAAGGCCGGTAATGCCCTGCGGCTCAAGATCGCAATGCGCCAAATCAATCTTAATCCGTCGGCAGTACAGGCGATCGCCCAGTCGGTATTGGCTGATGCCAACCAGATGTCTTCCATCAGCGACTCCTGGGTACTGTATGTGGGCAATGCCTTTGCCGTGCAAGGCGGTAATTTCGATCCGACCGGATTTTTGGCATCTGCTCCGGTCATTAATTTCATGAACACCACGCGCGACCCCAGGGAAGGCATCTTCTATCGTCAGAATGGCGCAGGTCAGTATGTAGGCAGTCCTACCAATCCGGACACTTGTCTGACGGCAGCTAATCAGGCCCTGTATTCAGCCAAGGATACGCCGTTCTCTCCCGTACAGCACAGGCTGTTCACGCCCGACTATAATGAAAATGACGGTTTCGGCGCAGGCTCAGGGACTGGCTTCTATCCCGCCCTTACCTATGCCGAATACTGCTTTATCCGGGCGTATCTCGGAGCCAAAGGTCTCACCTCGGATGATCCGGGCACCTGGTACAACGCCGGGGTAACCGCTTCCATCCAGTTTTATTCTCAGCAGGCAGTAGCAGCGGGCATCTCAGGCTTCACTGCCGTTCCTGCCGACTCGATCACGGCCTATCTTGCCCGGCCGGGTGTCACGTTCGTAACCGCCAACGCGGCCGAACAGATCGCCTGCCAGGCCTACCTGGAGTTCTACAGGCAGCCCAGCGAAGGATGGGCGTGGTGGAAAATGACGGGCTACCCGAATACGACTTCGGTGATTGCCTGGTCACCTCTTACCTCTCAGGGGACAGTCAATGTCCTCAACAGGAGAGCTGCCTTGTCCATCTTGCCGACGTCAGACGCCAACTATGCTAATCAGGCGGCAGCTTATACTCAAATGGAAACCAATCCCCTCTTTGGCCAGCCTGACGACGCTCAGGGTCGTGTCTGGTGGGATGTCCTGCAATAAAATTGTTTAACGAGCAAAACTCCGGGGGACCATTAACCCGGAGTTTTGTATTTTTATATTATATGCCGCTGCAAAAATACATGTGGATGTTGCTGGTCCTTCCATGGCATTTTTCTCTTGCCCAGTCGAAAAATGACTCGGTCTTTTCTGCTGCTACACTGGCTTCGGTACCGTTGATCGATGCTGCAGCAGGGCAAACCGTCTCAGTAAGCTCCGGCCCCGGTCTGCGGCTTTTCGTCTTCCTAGCCCCTGACTGCCCTATCTGCCAGGGGTATACCCGAACCCTCAACCAGTTGAACCAGCAATACGCCGGAAAAATCAAAGTGTATGGCGTCATTCCCGGAAAGAGCTGGAAAACAACTGAGGTGAAGACCTTTGCCGCAAAATATCACATTCTTTATTCCTTATGGATGGACCCCTCGCTGGGATTGTCACATTACCTCCAGGCTTCTACGACGCCTGAAGCCATCCTGCTAACTACTGGAAATATCCTTGTCTACAAAGGCGCCATCGACAATTGGTATAAATCATTGGGCAGATCCCGGAACAAGCCTACACAAAATTATTTACAAGACGCCATCGACCAGGCCCTCAGGCATGCTGAGCCGGTCATTAAAAGGACTACACCCGTCGGTTGCCTGATAAACGACTTTTAACTGCCATGAAGACGACCGTAATTATAATACCGGCACTTTTATTCATCGTCATTTCAGGATGTGCGCAGGGCCCCACCTATTACAAAGACATTGCCGCTATCACCCTGACCCATTGCGCCCCCTGCCACCAACCCGGTGAGGCAGCACCTTTTTCCCTGCTGACGTATGAAGACGTCGCCAAACGCGCCTCTTATATCAAAAAGGTTGTGCAAAGCCGTTATATGCCGCCCTGGCGCGCAGACCCCGGCTATCGCCATTTTGCCAACGAACGGATCCTCAGCGACGCTCAGATTGCCCTCATCTCCCAATGGGTCGACGCCAAGGCGCCAGAGGGCCGTCCGGCCGATCTCCCGGCCTCTGCACATGTACCTGTGAAAGGAACCCTCTTCGGCCGCAAGCCCGACCTGGTGCTGACTGCCGCGGATTCCTTCCATCTCCCGGGGGATAATATCGAACGCTTCGTCCTGTTCAAGATCCCTTTCGACCTGAAAGATTCGGCCAATGTCGAAGCGATCGAGTTCTTCTGCAACAATAAACGGCTGATCCATCACGCCAATTATGCTATCCAGGCAGTGCCCGATCCGGCCATCGACATCAACAACACCGTACCGTATGTCAATGCTACGGATGACGATCGCACGAAGGTCGATCAGTACATGCCCTACCGAAAGATCATGTCTTATTACGGGGGCTGGATACCGGGCACCAGCTATGAATATTTTCCAAAAGAATTCGGCTGGGTCATGCCCAAAAGAGGAGTGATCCTGCTGACGGTCCACTATGCACCGTCGGCCACCGACGAGACCAGCATTTGCGGAGTCAACCTTTTTTTCAAGAAGACACCTATCACCCGGGTGATGAAAGTGGTGAGCTTTGGCTCGGGCGGCATCGGCGAAGACCAGATCCAGCCTATTTTCTGGATCAAGGCGAACAAGGTCCAGACCTTCACGCTGGAAATGACCAATCCCAGTGGCGACCAATCGCTGCTCTACGTCTGGCCGCACATGCACCTGCTCGGAAAGGAATACAAGGCCTATATCACGACACCGGCGGGAGACACGATCAAGCTGGTGCACATCCCCGACTGGGATTTCCGCTGGCAGGAGATTTACCGGTTTCCGCACCCCATTAAAGTGACAAAAGGGTCCGTGATCCATATCGAGGCGACATACGATAACACGACTGATAATCCCGCCAACCCTAATAACCCGCCCAAGAACGTTTTTTCAATGGGAGATATGAAGACCACCGATGAAATGATGACCCTGATGATGGGATTCCTTCCGTATAAGGAGGGGGATGAGAAGATCGATCTAAAATAGCGTTGTATGAAAGTAATCTCTACCGGTCTTGGCTGTCTGCTGTCGTTACTGGTGTGCGCACAACAGAAGGAGTCGTTATTCACGCTGATGAATGACCGGCAGACGGGTATCCATTACCTCAACAAGATTGAAGAGGATGACTCGCTGAACATCTTTCGCTACGAATACCTCTATAACGGCGCGGGTGTGGGCATTGCCGACTTTAACGGCGACGGATTGAACGACATTTTCTTTTCCGGTAATACGGGTCACTACAAGCTGTTCCTGAATAAAGGCAATTTCACCTTCGAGGACGTCACCGACAAGGCCCATATCGCGGGCAACGGGACCTGGGCCACCGGCGTCAGTATAGCCGATGTCAACGGTGACGGATTGATGGACATCTATGTCTGTCATGCCGGGAAATATGATGATTCCACGAAGCTGAGCAACGAATTATTCATCTGTCAGGGTATAAAGAACGGTATCCCTGTCTACAAAGACATGGCGAAAGAATACGGACTGGACGCGCCCGGCACCCAATCCACGCAGGCCGTCTTTTTCGATTATGATAAGGATGGTGACCTGGATATGTTCCTCCTCAACCATTCCAATCATACGTACAATCCTTTCCTGAATACCCGCAAGACCCGTGCTACGCCTGATCTTCATTTCGGCAACCGCCTGTTTCGCCAGGACAGGGACTCCGCGGGGCACATCCATTTCACGGACGTGACTTTCAAGGCGGGGATCATCAACAATCCGCTCAATTTCGGTCTCGGCGTCACCGTCAGCGATGTCAATGGAGATGGATGGCCCGATATTTATACCTCCAGCGACTATACTGAAAGGGATTGTTTTTACCTCAATAACAAAGACGGCACGTTTACCGAATCCCTCGAAGGATCTTTTACGCATATCTCAAAGTATTCCATGGGTGTCGATATTGCCGATTACAATAATGACGGCAGGCCCGACGTAGTGACGTTGGACATGCTGCCGGAAGATAACCACCGGCAGAAATTGCTGAAAGGCCCTGATGAATACGATAGCTATCACCTGTTGCTGGACAGCGGCTATTATCACCAGCAAATGCGGAACATGCTGCATCTGAACGAGGGCACAGACGATGAGGGGCGGCTCCGTTTTTCCGAGATCGGTCAGCTGGCCGGCGTGTCCAAAACCGACTGGTCCTGGTCGCCGCTGTTGGCCGACTTCGACAATGACGGCTGGAAGGATCTCTTTATCAGCAATGGCTATCTCCGGGATTTTACAGACCTGGATTTTCTAAAATATACCGTTCCCGATGCCAACCTGGCGGCTGCCAGGCAAGGCAACCACAATTTCAAAACGTATGACCTGGTCCGTCAGATGCCTTCTAATAAGGTTAGCAGTTATATGTTTCATAATAATGCAGACCTGACTTTCTCGAATAAGACCGCCGACTGGGGATTTTCCCGGCGCGCTATATCCAATGCAGCCGCTTATGGCGACCTCGACAATGATGGCGACCTCGACCTGGTCGTATGTACTAACAACGAGCCGGCCATGATCTACCGGAACAATGAGAATGAGTTGAAGGGCAACCATTGGATCAGGCTCCGGCTGACGGGAAGGGGACTCAATACGAAGGCCTATGGCGCAAAAGCCACTCTTGTCACTTCGGACAGCCTCAGCCAGTACGAGGAACTTTACCCGGTCAGAGGCTTTCAGTCCAGTATGGCGCCTGAGATCTTCTTCGGCTTCCCCAAAGACCGGTCGGCGGTCCGTATCACCATCACCTGGCCGGATGACCGGGTGACCGTGCTGACCCAGCCGGCTGCTGACCAGATCCTTGACATCAAAGAGGAGGGGGGCGCGCCCCCACGGCCTGCCACCGCGCCGCCGCCCCACACCGCCCCCGCGCCCCCGCGGATCTTTACCGATATCACTGCCGAGGCCGGCATTACTTTCCGCCATAAAGAGAACGATTTCATCGACTTCAAGGACGAACCGCTGCTGCCTTACCAATTGTCCCGTGAGGGCCCTGCGCTGGCCCATGCAGATGTCAGCGGCGACGGTCTTGAAGATGTATTCTTCGGCGGCGCCATCGGTCAGGCGGGACAGCTATTCCTGCAAACAAAGGATGGCCATTTTCGTCTTGCGCCGTCCCAGCCGTGGAGCGCGGATACAGTCTCCGAGCAGGTCAATGCTATCTTCTTCGATGCGGACAATGACGGGGATATGGACCTCTATGTCGTCAGCGGCGGCAATGAATATGCCGATCAGTCGCCCGGTTACCGGGATCACTTATACCTCAACGATGGCAAAGGCAATTTTACCCTTGCACCCGACGATGCCCTACCCCCGATGTTCAGCAGTAAGCTTGCCATCGCAGCCGGCGACTTCAACCATGACGGCCTAACGGACCTCTTTATCGGCGGCCGCGGAATTCCCGGATCATTTCCCCTGCCGTCGAGGAGTTACCTGTTGCGGAATGATTCGAAGAATGGCGTGATCAAATTCACCGACGTCACCGACGAGGTATGTCCCGATCTCCGGCTGCCGGGAATGGTTAAGGCCGCTGTTTGGTCGGCCCTTGACGATGGACAGTACCCCGATCTATTGATCGCCGGCGACTGGATGCCGGTACGCCTGTTCCGCAATGACAAAGGAAAATTATCGGATGTCTCTGCTGCGGCAGGATTGACCCATCTCAACGGGATGTGGTCTTCCATCACGCCGGCGGATGTCGATGGTGACGGAAAAATGGACTTTATCCTGGGTAATTGCGGATATAATAACCAATTCAAAGCCTCGCCATCGCAGCCTATGACGTTGTACGTGGCCGATTTCGACGACAATGGATCCCTCGACCCCATTCTATGCTATTACATCCAGGGCAAGAGCTATCCCATGGCATCCCGGGACGAGCTATTGGATCAGATCGTATCCCTGCGGAAGAAGTTCATCACCTACAAGTCCTACGCCGACGCCACGATAGAAGATATCTTCCCCGCCGAAAAACTGGCGCGGGCAAAGGTGCTGCATTGCGATGAGCTGGCATCCGGCATTCTCTACAACCGCGGGGACGGGCATTTTTCTTTTGTGCCCCTGCCCCTGGCCGCGCAGTTCTCCAGGGTGTTCGGCGCGGTGCTGGATGACTTCGACGGCGACGGCAAAAAAGACATCCTGGTGTCGGGCAACTTCTTTCCCTACCGCACGCAGCTGGGCCGTTCCGATGCCAGCCTGGGCATGTTACTGAAAGGCCCTGGCCCCGGATTCCATCCCGTAGACCCTGCCATCAGCGGCTGCTATATCGGCGGCGATGTCCGTGGTATGGTCGAGGTCAGGGACCAGGCAGGGAAAAAATTGCTGGTCATTGCCAAAAACGACGATGCCGTACAGGTTTTAAAAGTCAACGATCGATGAAACAACTGATCATTTCCATATTAGTCATGTCGGCCGCAGCCGCGCAGGCCCGGACGGGTCTTCCTTCGCATGACGCCCAACCTTTGCGGCGCGCGGCCGCGGCGGTAACCGACATCATGGTGCATGACATCTTTTCCCCGCCGGTGGCCAGCCGCATCTATCTCTATACCAGCGTGGCTGCCTATGAAACGCTGGTCAAGGGTGAGCCGCAGGAGTATGCTTCGTTACATGGTCAGGTAAAAGGCTTCCCGTTGATTCCCGCACCACAAGGGAAAATATCGTTTCCTCTCGCTGCCGTCTACGCCTATCTGCTGGTAGGGAAGCAACTCCTTTTTTCAGAGTCCGTCATGGAGGATTCCATCCATAATATCCTCAGCTGGTACCGGAGGAATGACCCATCCGGCAAGACTGTCTATGAAGCGTCGCTGGAGTATGGGCGCCGGGTCGCCACTGCGGTCATCGGCTGGGCCGGGACCGATCAATACGCTGAAACCCGGAGTCTGCCCCGCTATCGCATCTCCCGGCAGAAAGGTAAGTGGATCCCGACGCCGCCGGCTTATATGGCCGCCATCGAGCCATACTGGGACAAGATCCGCCCCGTCACCCTGGATTCCGCCAATCAGTTCCGGCCATTGCCCGCGCCGGCATTCAGCACGGATACCGCGAGCTTTTTTTATCATCAGGCCTATGAAGTATACCAGGCCGGCAATGCGTTGACCAGGGAACAAAAGGCCATCGCCAATTTTTGGGATTGCAATCCATTTGCTGTAACCATGGAGGGGCATGTAGGCTTCGCCACCAAAAAGATCTCCCCGGGTGGACACTGGATGTCCATTGTCACGACAGTGTCGCGACAGCAACATCTGGATATCATGGAGACGGCCGCTGCCTATACCGTTACCTCTATTGCTATCTTCGATGCCATTATCAGCTGTTGGGCTGAGAAATACCGGAGCAACGTTATCCGGCCGGAGACCTATATCGATTCCTATATTGCAGAGGGCTGGAGGCCCATCCTGCAGACGCCGCCTTTTCCTGAATATACCAGCGGCCACAGCATCATTTCCATGGTCTCCGCTACGGTCCTGACCCACTATTTCGGCGACCATTTTGCATTCGACGACGATACGGAGCTGGAGTTCGGACTGCCGCAAAGGCATTTCGATTCATTCCTGCAGGCTGCGGAGGAAGCTGCCATTTCGAGGTTCTACGGAGGTATCCATTACCATGCGGCCATCGATGCGGGAGTCGTAACCGGCAGGCAGATCGGCCAATGGGTATTGAATAAGATCGCTCTGAAAAAACAGGGTTGATCTATATAGGATTTAAATTTGGAACAATGGGCGTGTATAAACTCTTTTTATTTCTTCTCTTTCCTTGTATTTTTTTCAGCATTCGCGGTGTTGCGCAGCAAACTTATCCGTTTACCAAAGGCCTGACGGTGGTCTCGGAGACAAACTATGGACGGGAGGCTGTGTATAAGGACCAACTGGCGTGGCAGCTGTACGGCGGTTCATTGAAAACACCCGTTGAAGGAGGCTTATTCGGCATGGATGAGGGAGGCCGGCCTGTCTATTGGAAGGGATGCAGCGCGGATAGCCTGAACAGATTTTCACGACGGATACCTGGCAGCAGGGAAGGTGCCAGCTATCTATACCTGACGTATGTTGCCGATAGAGCCCGACGGGCCCTCCTGCACATTGCTGGCGACGGGAGTTTTTTCTTCAACGGCGTGCCGCATGCCGGGGATCCTTATAGCTCCGGTTGGTTGTATATACCTGTCGCTCTGAAAAAAGGGCTCAACGAATTGTATGTTCGGGTATCGGGTCAGGTTACAGCCAGTCTGGTCTTTCCATCAAAGGACATACAGTTGAATACGGAAGATCCGACCCTGCCGGTTATCGTGGCAGGAGCCGGGGGCAATGATTCTCTGCAAGGTGCTGTCGTGGTGATCAATAATTCACCAAAGACGTTGCAAAATGGCCGTTTCGTAGCTGTTGTCAATGGCAAGAGCTCTGTCTCCGTTATCCCATTCATCCCGGCGATGAGCACGCGAAAAGTGAGCTTTTTATTTAATGGGACAGGTATCCAGGGCCGTGGGCATTTCGATGGGATGCTGACCTTATTGGCTGGGGGCAGGACGATAGATGAAAAGAAGATGCCGCTGGAAGCGGTGGGCCCGGGAGAATCATACAGCGTGACTTTCAAGAGCGGTATCGATGGCAGTCTTCAATATTATGCAGTGACTCCGCAAAAGGTGTCCGGTGCGGGGCAGGCACTGTTCCTATCCGTGCATGGGGCAGGCGTAGAAGCCATCGGTCAGGCCCGGGCATATCACCCAAAGGACTGGGGTACGCTGGTAGCGGCTACCAACCGGCGGCCACGGGGTTTCAACTGGGAGGACTGGGGTCGGATCGACGCCCTGGAAGTACTATCGCTGGCGGAGAAAAAATTCTCGCCTGACCCCCAACATATCTACCTGACAGGGCATTCTATGGGTGGCCATGGCACCTGGTTCCTGGGCGCTACCTATCCGGACAAATGGGCTGCTATCGGCGCCTGCTCCGGTTATCCGACATTGAAAGATTACGGATCGCACGATGGCGTCGTTCCCGACACCGCAGCATCGCCGATCGGGCAGATCCTGCTGCGTGCCAGTGATCAGAGCGACGTCATCCAGCTGGCTACTAATTACAAACCGTTTGGCGTATATATCCTGCATGGGGATTCCGATAAAGTGGTGCCGGTGACGTATGCCCGGCAGATGCGAAAGGTATTGGCCGCCTTCCATTCCGATATGAGCTATCATGAAGTGCCGGGCGCGGGGCACTGGTACGGCAATCAGAGTGTCGATTGGGACCCTTTGTTCGATTTCTTCAAATGGCATACCCTGAAACCCGACAGCCTCGTCAATGAAATCGACTTCAGGACGGCCAGCCCGGGTATTTCCGCTGCTTTCCGCTGGGCTACGATCTGGCAGCAGCTGCATCCGCTGGCCTATAGCCGGATGCAGTTGACACGTGAAATCAAGGAGAAGACCATCATGGGACAAACGGAAAACATCAGGGTGCTCATGTTATCCCTGGCTGATTTTGGCGCCGGGGCCGTGCTGACAATCCGTTTGGATAGCGGTAACCCGGTGGGGTATACGACGACAGGCGTCCATGACAGCCTTTTCCTGCTGAGGACCGGCGATCACTGGGAAGTGGCTGCCCAACCCGATCCTTTCGCCAAGGGGCCGCAACGGTACGGGACCCTTAAAGACGCTTTCACCCACAACATGGTATTCGTTTACGGGACGACCGGCAACGGGAATGAGAACCGGTGGAGCTTCGAAAAGGCACGTTACGATGCGGAGACCTGGTACTACCGTGGGAACGGAGCGGTCGACATCGTTTCCGACAAAGAATTTTCACTGAACGGGTATGCTGGCAGGAATGTCATCCTTTTCGGGAATGCCAGTACCAATGCGGCGTGGCCGCTGTTGCTGGCCAACTGCCCGATACAGGTACAAAGAGGTAAGATCAGCGCCGGAGATCTCGTGTGGGAAGGAGACAGCCTGGGCGCTTATTTTGTTTGGCCGTTGAGTCATTCCACGATCCGCTCTGTGGCCGTCATCGGCGGTAGCGGGCTGAAGGGGATGGAGGCTGCCAATGCCAATCAATATTTTGCCGGCGCCAGTGGGTTCCCGGATTTTATGATCTTCGATATGAGCATGCTGCGATCAACCAACTCCGGCGTGCGGTTCGCCGGCTTCTTCGACAATGACTGGAAATTATCAAAGACAGAATACGAAGTAGACGAGACAGAGCAGCTGGGGGCGCCGGCCGCGTCGGCCGTGTCGGCCGTGTCGTCTACCGGTAGTTATGTACCGATCCTGCCTACCGACAGGCCGGCCGATATCATCCGCAAGGCGGCCCATGTCGTTCCGTCCCCCCGTCAGCTTCGCTGGCAGGAGCTGGAGCTCACCGCCTTTTTTCATTTCGGGATCAACACGTTCACCGACCGGGAATGGGGCGACGGGAAGGAAGATATCTCCCTCTTCAACCCGACTAAGTTAGACTGCCGTCAGTGGATACGGGTGGCAAAGGAGGCTGGTATTAAACAGGTGATCCTGACAGCCAAGCATCATGACGGCTTTTGCCTATGGCCCAGCCAATACACCGACCATACCATTAAGAACACCCCATATAAGGATGGTCATGGCGATATCGTCAAAGAGTTTGCAGAGGCCTGCAAGGAGTACGGCGTGGGATTCGGTATCTACCTGTCTCCATGGGACCGTAACTCGCCTTACTATGGTGATTCGGCGAAATATAACGACCTGTTTATGCGCTGGCTGACCGAGCTGCTGACGAATTACGGCAAGGTCGATGAAGTCTGGTTCGACGGCGCCAACGGAGAAGGCGCCAATGGCAAAAAGCAGGTCTATGCCTTCGAAGCATGGTACCGCCTGATCCGCCGTCTGCAGCCGCAGGCCGTCATCGCCATCATGGGCCCCGATGTGCGCTGGGTAGGGACGGAGACGGGCCAGGGACGATTAACGGAATGGAGCGTATTGCCTCTCAACGCCAACCAGCAGGCCAGTATCGCCGCCAATTCGCAGAAGGACATGACCTTTGCCCCCATCGGCAATCTCATGAATGAAGATCTGGGCAGCAGGCAACAGCTGATGTCGGCCAAAGGCCTGATCTGGTATCCGGCGGAAACGGATGTGAGTATCCGACCGGGGTGGTTCTATCATGATAAAGATGATGCAAAGGTTCGGACACCGGCCGGTCTCATGGATCTCTATTTCAGTTCCGTCGGCCGCAACAGTGTCCTGTTACTGAACATTCCTCCCAACAGAGAAGGGCTGATCAGCGATGCCGATGTCCGAAGCCTGCAGGGCTGGCGGAAGGACATGGATTCTACTTTTGGGATCAACCTGGCCGCAGGCGCCGCCGTCTCCAGCCCGAACGGCATTCATCCGCATGCCCTGCTGGACGGGAAAAATGATACCTGGTGGACGACGGCGGGGAGTGATACAACGGCCACCATCACCTTCGCGCTGGCCGGGGAGAAGACCTTCGACGTGCTGTCTTTGCAGGAACAGATCCGGGTGGGTCAGCGCGTAGAGCAATTCACACTGGAATACGATGACGATGGTCAATGGAAGGAGATTGCATCGGGAATGACGATCGGGTACAAACGGCTGATCCATTTTACACCGGTGACGGCCCATAAGGTACGGCTTCGGATACTGTCTTCACGGCTCAACCCGACTATTGGTGAATTCGGACTATATAAACTGGTAGAATGAAGAGATATTTTTTTCTGTTCTTAATAGCTGTGACGGTGGCTGGCGCAGGACGCGGGCAGGACCGTCATGTATTTTCCCTTGGCAAAAGTGACTTTTTACTGGACGGCAAGCCTTTCCGCATCATCAGCGGGGAGATGCACCCGGCGCGGATACCCCGGGAATACTGGCGGCAGCGGATCCGCATGGCGAAGGCCATGGGATGCAACACGATAGCCGTCTATGTCTTCTGGAACTACCTGGAGGAGTCGCCCGGCCATTTTGATTTCCGTACGGGGAACCGGGATGTCGCCGCCTTTATCCGCCTCTGCAAGGAAGAAGGGATGTGGGTGCTGCTGCGGCCGGGGCCCTATGTCTGTGCGGAATGGGATTGGGGCGGCCTGCCGACTTACCTGCTGAAGATCCCGGACATTAAGGTCCGGTGTATGGATCCACGTTATATGAGCGCCGTCAGCCGCTATGTCGCGCGGCTGTCGCAGGAGATCGGACCTTTGCAGTGTGACCGCGGCGGACCCATACTGATGGTGCAGGTAGAGAATGAATACGGCAGTTATGCCAATGACAGGAAATATCTTGCCGTCCTGCATCAGCTGTGGCGGCAGTATGGGATCACGGTGCCGTTCTATACGGCAGACGGCCCTACCTCTTTTATGCTGGAGGCAGGCAGTCTCGACAGCTGCGCCATCGGGCTGGACAGCGGAGGCGGCGACGGAGATTTCGAGGTAGCTGAGCGACACAATCCCAATGTACCGGCTTTCAGCAGCGAGACCTATCCCGGCTGGCTGACGCATTGGAAGGAGGCCTGGCAACGGCCGGACACGGCAGATATCATGAAAGAAATGCGTTATCTTTTGTCGCATGGGCGGTCGTTGAACCTCTACGTGGTTCATGGGGGCACCAATTTCGGTTTCACTGCCGGCGCCAACGCCTTTTCGCCCGTACAATTCCAGCCGGATGTGACCAGCTATGACTATGACGCGCCTGTCAACGAACAAGGCCGGGCGACACCGAAATATTACGCATTACGCCGGTTGATCGGTGAATATACAGACCATGCGTTGCCGGAGGTGCCGGCGCCGGTGCCGGTCATGACGTTTCCGGATGTGGTCTTGCAGCCTTTTGCCTCCTTGTGGGATCATTTGCCCGCGGCCAGGCTGACGCCTACCCCGCAGCCGATGGAGTCGTTCGGTCAGCACAACGGGCTGATCCTGTACCGCACCCGGCTGATCGGTCACCAGAGCGGCAGCCTGACCATTACGGAACCGCATGATTTTGCGCTGGTGTTCTTGAATGGGCGGCTGATCGACTCCATTTATCGAGACGGCGGTCACTGGACCATCAAACTGCCGGCTACGGGGATAAAGGACCCGGTGCTGGAGATACTGGTGGAAGGCATGGGGCACATCAATTTTGCGCAATACCTGATCGATCGTAAAGGTATCACCGACCGGGTGACACTGGACGGGATGACGCTGATGAACTGGGAGACCTATAATCTGCCGCTGGACGATGCGTACGTGAAAAATTTGACCATGGGTGGGAAAGTATGCAAAATGCATACTTTGGCCGATGGCAAAGCCCGCGACGAAAGGACATCTTCGGGGGGCGACGGCGGCCTCATGCGCCCCGGCATCTTCTTCAAAGGCAGCTTTCAACTGGACAGCACGGCTGACACCTACATAGACATCAGCGGATTTCGGAAAGGTATCGTCTGGGTGAACGGTCATAACCTGGGACGCTATTGGTATGTCGGCCCGCAGCAGCATTTGTATTGCCCCGCCTCCTGGCTGAAGAAAGGAAAGAACGAGGTCGTCGTCATGGATCTGCAGCAGACGCAGGCAGCTGCTATCAGGGGTGTGACAACGCTGGAATAAACAAAATAACATGAAGCGTATATATATTGCATTCCTCGGCGTAGCGATGTTGAGTACGGCGCAGCCCTCTTTTTCACAGGCGGATGTGGAGCTCAGGTTCAACCGGCCTGCGGTTTATTTTACTGAATCAGCCCCTTTAGGTAATGGGCGGCTGGGCGCCATGGTGTTCGGCAATCCCAATAAGGAGAGGATAGTGCTCAATGAGATATCTATGTGGTCCGGCGGTGTGCAGGATGCCAACCGTCCCGATGCCTGGCAATACCTGCAGCCCATCCGGCACCTATTGCTACAGGGTAAAAATGCGGAAGCCCAGAAAATATTACTACAGCATTTCATCTGCGCCGGCAAGGGCACGGGTCAGGGTGAGGGCGGCCATGATAAATACGGCTGTTACCAAACACTCGGCGATTGCTGGATACAGTGGCAGGATACGACTAGCTCTGTCAATGGATATTCCCGTGTTCTTCGTCTCGACAGCGCCCTCGGCACGACCACCTGGACAAGACAAGGGATCGATTACAGGCAGGAAGTGATCGTATCCGGACCTCAGCAAGCCATTGTCATTCATTTGACTGCCTCCCGCCGGGGAGCGCTGCAATTCACGGCCGGGTTGTCCAGAAAAGAACGGGCTTCTCTGGCCATTACGCATAACGGGCTTCAAATGGCAGGCATGCTGGATGGCGGCGACGGGAGCGAAGGCATCAGGTATGCAGCCGTCATGAAGGTGATCCCGATGGACGGGAAGGTCATCGTGACGGGTACCGAAGTGAAGGTCAGCGATGCAACAGAATGTATGCTGGTCATCACCGCCGCGACCGACATGAACTGGCCGGGGGTAGAGAAGAGAGGGCCAGACCCGCTACCGGTTGCGCAGCAACAGCAACAGTCGGTGGTTGGGCGGCCCTGGGCGGCAATCCTGAGAGACCATGTCCGCGATTTTCAATCGTATTTCAACCGGTGTAGGCTGCACCTGAACGATCCTGACAGCGCGCGCCGGGCATTGCTGCCGGAAAGGCTGGCCCGTGTGCAGGATGGGCGGGACGATGCGTCGCTGGTACCGCTGTACTTTAATTTTGGCAGGTACCTGCTGATCTCTTCATCCCGGGGCAGCCTGCCGGCCAATCTGCAGGGGCTATGGGCAGAGGAATACCAGACCCCCTGGAATGGCGACTATCATACCAATATCAATATACAAATGAATTACTGGCCAACCGATGAGGCCGATCTGCCGGATATACAACAACCCATATATCATTTACTGCAGCAGATGGCGCACTATGGCCAGGCGACCGCCAGGGATTATTATCATGCAAAGGGTTGGGTGACGCATTCCATTACCAACCCATGGGGTTTCACGGCGCCGGGTGAAGGCGCGGAATGGGGCTCTTCCCTGACGGGAGGGGCTTGGCTGGCCACGCATATACTGAGGCGTTACCAATACTTTCCGGACCGGAATTTTCTCCGGCAATACTATCCCATCCTTAAGGGGGCTGCACAATTCTTTACGGGAGTATTGATCCGGGAGCCAGCTCATCACTGGTTGGTCACGGCGCCGTCCAACTCGCCGGAGAATTCCTTCCGGTTGCCGGACGGTCAGGAGGCCAGTACCTGCATGGGGCCGACGATGGACATGCAGATCGCCAGGCAATTACTGTTGGGCACAGCCGAAGCCGCCCATACGCTGGGTGTGGATGTGTCATGGGCAGACAGCCTGCGGCGAATAGCGGCGCAGCTGGCCCCGGATCAGATCAGCCCGAGGACAGGAGGCATACAGGAATGGCTGGAAGACTATGAAGAGACCGAACCTCATCACCGGCATGTGTCGCCGCTATATGGATTATATCCCTACGATGAAATCACTCCCTGGGCTACGCCGGCCCTGGCTCAGGCGGCGCGGACCACGCTGGAAAGGCGTGGCGATGAGGGTACAGGGTGGAGCCGCGCCTGGAAGATGGCCTTCTGGGCACGGCTGGGCGATGGTGACCATGCGTATAAGATGCTGTGTGCATTGTGGTATCCGGCCGGCGTGAATCCCGATCATTCCGATGCGGGGACCTATCCCAATTTATTCGATGCCTGCCCTCCTTTTCAGATCGATGGTAACTTCGGTGCAACCGCAGCGATCATGGAATTCTTTCTGCAAAGCCAGGGTGCGGATGATGTCATCCGGTTGCTGCCGGCCTTGCCTAAGGCCGCTATCTTTCAGGATGGGAGTATCGGGGGAATGCGGGCCAGGGGAGGCTTCGCTGTGGATATGAGCTGGCGGCAGGGGCGGGTTACGGCGCTGACTATCCGGTCGGACTATGGGAAACTGTGCAGGATCGCCCGACCGGACGGGTCTATCTTATCTTTTCAGACTGTCCGGGGCAGCACTTATAGGATAGACTTTCCGCGGGGCCGCCTACTCCGGAGCGCAAACGAACCGCAGCGGCAATAGTTGCAGCCACCTACTCTGATCGCAAACTCTTCACGGGATTGGCCAGGGCCGCTCTGACGGAACGCCAGGCCACGGTCAGCATGGCGATGGCGAATGTCGATCCGATGGCCAGAGCGAAGATAGTCCAGCTGAGGGCAATGCGGTATTCAAAGCTTTGCAGCCAGTGCGCCATGATCAAGCCCGCAGCGGGGGCGGCAATGAGAAAAGCGATCAGCAGCAGGCGGCTGAATTCTTTGCCGAAGAGCCAGAGGATGCTTTCTATTCCGGCGCCCAACACTTTCCGTACGCCGATCTCTTTTGTCTTTTGCAGGGCCATGAAGGAGACCAGCCCATAGAGGCCGAGACAACTGATGAGGATGGCGATAGTCGAAAAGATCCCGACCAGCCGGAGGGTGGTCGTATCCTGGCGGTAGAAGCGGGCGATACGTTCATCGAGGAACTGAGCGGAGTGTACGTATTCGGGGTAAGTCTCGTTCCATATTTTTTCATAGGCCGCCAGGGCGGGGCGCAGGTCGCCGATCCCTACGCGGACCGAGCAATAACGGTACATTTCCGGCCGGGGAGAGATCACCACCGGGTCGATCTTGGCGTGCATGGAATAATTGTGAAAGTCCTTGACGACGCCAACGATGGACGGTTTCCATTGAAGGTTGCCGGTGTTGAGCGTGAGATGTTTGCCCAACACATCCGACGGATTGCGACAATGGATGGAGCGGACAAAGGCTTCGTTGACAAGGACCTCACGGTCGGTATCGTTGGCGAAGATGTTCCGTCCGGTGACCAGAGCCAAGCCATAAGCGGGGACATATTGCGCGTCGGCATATTTCATATTGGCATCCCAGGGCTCCTCTTTCGGCCGGTTGTCATAAGTAAAACTCGAGTGGTTATTCGAACTGGAAGCTGGCGCTGCCGAGCAGAGCGTGATCTTTTCGGTGCCGGGCACCGCGGCTAGCCTTGCGCTGAGGGTTGCCATTTTCACCTGGTCGGGCTGCGGAACGGGCAACAGAACGATCCCATCCTTTTTGAATCCGAGATCGGTCGTCTCGGAATAATGCATCTGACCGGCAATAACGATCACGCCGATGATCAGCATTTGCGAGATCGTGAACTGGGTGACGACGAGGATACGGCGCAGCGGGAATCCGCCGATATGGCGTTGAGATAACTTTCCCTTGAGGGCGGCGATCGGACGGAAATTCGACAGGATGAGAGCGGGGTAGGAGCCGGCGAGAAAGATGACGGCAATGAGCAGCAGCAGCAGGAATGCCTGCGTTGCCGGGTCGGTGAAGGCGGTGATGGTCATCCGGGTGCGAAGCAGTTGATTCATAGCAGGAAGTACCAGTGCCGCCAGGGTGCATGCCAGCAGAAAGGCAAAGAGGACCAGCAAAGCCGTCTCGAAGATGAACTGCCAGAAGAGCTGCCCGCGGAGGCTGCCCATGACCTTGCGGATGCCGACTTCTTTTGCCCTGTTAAGCGCACGGGCTGTCGCGAGGTTAATAAAATTGACGCATGCGGTTATGATGAGAAAGGCCCCGATGAGGCTGAATGCCCACAGGAAGCTCCTGCTCACGGAACCGTCGAAATCGGTATTGAAATGAATATCGGTCAGGGGCTGCAGCCGGAAGGTTGTCGAAGTCAGGTCATCGGGATCATATTTTTTGATAATCGCGGTGAATTGGCGGTCGATGAGAGTGGGATCGAGACCCGGCTTGAGGCGGATAAAAAAGTTCATGCTGCTCCGGATCTGTCCCCAGCTGCTGTCGCTGGCCAGTCTTGCATCCTGGTCTTTGAGGTTAACATAGGACAGGTAGATCTCCTGCCGCCGGTCCGTGTTGTTCGGGATATCCTGTAATATGCCGGTGATGCGGAAATCCCATTTGTTGTTGTACCGGATGGTCTTGCCAACGGCCTGTTCACTCCCGAAATATTTAATGGCGAGTTGTTGCGTGATGAGAGCGGTATTCGGTTCGGTGAGGACCGGGCCTGAGGCTCCTTTCAGCAGCGGAAACCGGAAGATGTCGAAGAATCCCGGGTCGGTATAGGCGACGCCGTCGTCCTCTTCAAATTTCTTCACCTCTTTTTCGTAGGGGAGGGAGATCAGGGCGGAATTGTATACGCAAACCCTGGCAGCGGCTTCCGCGTAGGAATAATCGTTCAGGAAGGCCTTGCCCAGGGGCTGTGGGACACCCGATTGGTATTCGGTATTCTCCTGGTGAAAGATGGTGACGACGCGATAGATGCGGCCGGCATCGGGATGAAACCGGTCGAAGCTCAGCTGATAAGAGACCAGGGTGAAGATCAGGATGGCGCAGGCAACGCCGGAAGAAAGGCCTAAGATATTGATGAGGGTATAGGATTTATTTTTCCGGAGATTGCGCCAGGCGAGTTTGAGCTGGTTTTGAAACATGCTGAGTTGATTATGGGGCTCTGACTACCAGTAGCATGCCGGTTCTTTCCCAAACTCCTAATCAATTAGTTGCGTTCCGGGGCAGGGGAGTGATTGTCCGGTTTCGATACAACAACTGTCCGGTTTATTCCCGGGCAACTTTTCGTTTATATACAGCAGTATGTCTTCGTTGGAGGCAATACCCGAGGCGAGGATTGCATCGGTCGTTTTTTGCCTGATCTTACCTGTCAGCACCTGCTGGGAGACTGCCGGTGTTGACAGCAGTACCAGGATAGAGAGGGAGAAAAACAGCGTACGTCGCGGCATGAGCGTGGTTGGTTCAAAGTTAGTATATTTGGATACAATCATCACTGCCATGAGAATGCACTTGTTGTCCTTTTTAGCCGCCGCTGTTTTCTTCCTGGGAAGAACTTTTCCGGCGAGCGCTCAGGCTCCTGCGGGAGCAAGCCAAAGTCTTGACAGTATCATACCGGTAAGGGGTTTCGCCATTGGCGCCCCACAACCGGCCGGCGTAGACTCCTTTGTACGCTTTATCAATGAAGAGCTGCCGCCGAAGAAGGTCAATACGCTGTTCATACTGATAGACTATCGTTATCAATTCAAATCCCATCCTGAACTGGCCGACAACGGCGCCCTGTCGAATGCAGATGTGAAAAAGATCGTCAGGGCTTGTGCGCAGCACAAGATCCGGATCATCCCGCAGATCAATATGCTGGGGCACCAGGGCTGGGAGGAGCATCCGGGCAAATTATTACAGGCCTACCCGCAGTTCGATGAAACGCCCTGGGTGACGAACCCGGAGAAATATGTATGGCCGAACGCGGACAACCTTTACTGCCGAAGCTACTGTCCGCTATATCCGGGGATACACGATGTGCTGTTTGCCGTGATCGACGAGCTTTGCGATGCCTTCGAGAGTACTGCCTTTCATGCCGGAATGGATGAGGTCTTTTACATAGGAGAGAGTAAGTGCCCCCGTTGCGGCGGCCGGGACCCGGCTGTCCTCTTTGCCGGCGAAGTGCAGGCCATTCACGATCACCTGGCATTAAAAGGCCGCGAGCTATGGATTTGGGGGGACAGGCTGATAGATGGCAAGACTACCGGTATCGGGGAGTGGGAAGCCAGTTATAATAATACCTACCGCGCGGTCGATCTGATCCCGAAAGATGTGGTGATCTGCGACTGGCATTACGAGCGGCCGGATCAGACAGCGGTTTATTTTGCGATGAAAGGGTTCCGTGTAGTGACCTGCCCGTGGCGGGTCTCGCAATCCGGAACGGCACAGGTGGACGATATCGTCAAGTTCAGGAATTCGTCGACACCCGAAATGAAGCCCCGCTTCCAGGGCATCGTAGAAACGACATGGTCTTCCCCGGAATCTTTCCTGCGTGGATACTATGGGATCGGGCCGAAAAGACCGGGACAACAAAATACGGCCTGGCAATGTTTCAAAGATGTGTTTCAGCGGATCGATTCGTTGGGAAATTAGCCGCTGCTGTCAGGCGACGTGTTGTGGACGTTATGGGCAAGAGGGACGCTGTTGCCCTCGGTTGGAACTGCTGGTACCATTCCACGAATGGCTCGTTGTCCATCAAGCCAAAATACTTGAATATTTTCCTGGCGAATTGAAAAGGGTAGGGGCCTCCCGCGGTAATGAAGTGGCCGTCCCGGGCGATTGCCCGATCGGTGTGATAACAGGCCATGAACAGGGTGCTGTCGGATATTGCCGCGATGCTTTTGTGCAGATGCAGGATATGGCTGATCAGTCCGGATAGCGCCTGGTTTTCACCTTTTTCCCATATCGGACTTCCTGTAAGGACCAGCAGGTCTACGTCTGCCGGATCCACCTCCTGCAGTGACAGATCTGCCATCACCGCGAGGTTGCCCATAGAGCAAACGGGATCTTTGGTGAGAGCAAAAGTGAGGACTTCTACGGCGCGGGAGCTATTCAGGCCGGCCATCAGCAGGCCAATTTCCCAGTCGGCATAATTTTCGGACAGGAATACATAACAAGTCTTTTTGCGTACTGGCGGTGTTGTTTTGATTGGCATGGTCTGGTATTTGTCACAAAACAAACACAGGGTACTGACAACCTTATGTCAGCAGGTCCGGAACAGATGATTTTTTATATGGATTATTTCCTTCGGATGGCTAATTTTAGCCATTAATCATGGATCATGATGAGAAAATCAGGCAAGCTGGCCGTCCTTTGTTTATTCTATTGCTTTTTTACGGTCAGGGGCGGGTTTGCCCAGTCGCCGGGCATCCCGGCAGCCGGCGGCCCGGAATTGCCTGCAGCCAGCGATTCGGAATCTGCGGCCACCCCTCCGATGGGTTGGAACAGTTACAACTGTTATGGCTCTGCGGTTCATGAGGATGAAGTAAAGGCCAATACCGATTATATGGCCGCGCATTTAAAGCCCTTCGGCTGGCAATACATCGTTGTCGATTTTTTGTGGGCCTATGACAATCCTCCCGGCAGCCTGATCGGCAATCCCTTTCAGTCGCGGCTGGAGGACGGGTCGTATATCCCCTGGCTGGCGATGGATCAATGGGGAAGACTCGTGCCGGATGTGAATAAGTTTCCTTCTGCCTTCGGTGAGAGGACGCACGAGGGTGCGGCCGATACCGGAAGCGATAGCTCGGTGGTCGGGCAGGGCAGGAATATAGGTTTCAAGTCTTTGGCAGACTATATCCATTCCCACGGACTAAAGTTCGGCATTCATGTCATGCGGGGCATTCCCCGCCAGGCAGTATGGGCACGGTCTCCTGTATGGGGGGCCAAAGGCGTTACGGCGGATCAGATCGCCGATACCTCCTCGACCTGCCCGTGGATGAATCATATGTATGGCCTGGATATGAGTAAGCCCGGCGCCCAGGCATACCTGAACTCACTGCTGGACTTGTATGCACAATGGGGCGTCGACTTCATCAAAGTAGACGACATTTCACGTCCATACCGTACTGCGGAGATCGAAGGTTATCGTAAGGCTATCCGGCAGTGCGGGAGACCCATTGTCCTGAGCCTTTCGCCGGGTGAGACGCCGCTGAAAGATTCGTCGCATGTCAGCCGGTACGGCAATATGTGGCGCATGGCCGATGACTTCTGGGACAACTGGAAGGAGGTATTGAAGATGTTCGAGTATGCCAGGAGCTGGGAAGCTGTTGGCGGTCCCGGGCACTGGCCGGACTGCGATATGTTACAGATCGGGAGGATCTCTTTGCGCGGGCCTGTCGGTCCTGAGCGCTATAGCCGGTTGACGGAGGCCGAACAGACAACGCACATGACCTTCTGGTGTATCTTCCGGTCCCCGTTAATGCTGGGTGGTAACCTGCCTGATAACAGGCCATTGGAAGAAAGGCTGTTCTCCAATGATGAGGTGCTGGAAGTAAACCAGCACGGGGAAGGTCCGCACCAACTATATAAGGACGGTGTCAGCATGGTTTGGGTGTCGAAGGCGCCGAAGGGTATAGTGTCCGGCGGAAAAGACGAGAGGAAGGGGGGGCAGGCTTTTTATATTGCCCTTTTCAATATCGGTGAGACGGATCGCAATGTCTCCATCGATTTTTCACAGGTAGGGCTGCGGGGTAAGGTATGGGTAAGGGATCTGTGGAAAAAGGCCGATGCCGGTGTTTTTACAAAAAAGTATACGGCGATGATCGCCGCGCACGGCGCGGTATTGATAAAGGCAGCTACTCAGGCACAGTAATTAAAATTGTCATGGAATCGAGATTATTCGAGAAGTTGGTATCGATCAGGCGGCGGCTGCATCAGATCCCCGAATTAGGATTTAATGAATTCAAGACGGCTGCTTTGATTGAAGCGCAGCTGGAGGAGTGGCAGATACCGGTGGAGCATGTCGCGTCGACCGGGCTGATCGGTACCCTTACAAAAGGTGATGGGCCTACGGTCATGCTGCGTGCCGATATGGACGCCTTGCCGGTAGAGGAACCGTCGGATGCCCCTTACCGGTCATTGAACGAGGGCGCCATGCACGCCTGCGGGCACGATCTGCATATGACGATGCTGCTGGGGGCGGCTGCGCTGTTGCGGGCTGCCGATTTTCAGGGTACGGTCAAGCTGGTCTTCCAGCCTTCGGAGGAGGGCAATCTGCGCAGTCCTGAAAAAGGAAAATCGGGCGGCCAACTGATCGTGGAAAGCGGAAAGCTGGCGGGAGTCTGCGCCGCTTTGGGGCTACATGTACATCCCCTGCTGCCGGTCGGCCGGTTGGGATATACTAATGGAGAATTCATGGCCAATGTAGGCAACTTCTCGATCCTGGTCGAGGGAAAGGGCGGCCATCCCGGCGCGATGCGACATGTGATCGATCCCATTGCGATAGCTGCCCGGCTGATCACTGCTGCGCAGGCCCTCGTCGGAACCCAGCCGGACCCGCCTGCTGCGGTACTGGCGATTACTCATGCGCAAACCCTGGCCAGGCCCAGCTTTAATGTCGTCCCTTCCGGCATGTTGTTGCAGGGATCCCTCCGGGCATTCAGCAAAGACTTCTATCACGAGATGGTCGATAAGATGCGCGCCTTGTTCGCGAGCCTGGAGTCGCAATTCGGTTGCCGGATCAGCCTTGATTTCAGCGCTTACTATCCCAGCGTGCTTAACGATGCGGGTGTACATGAGATCTTATCTCCCGTTCATGAGCGGATATTCGGCGGCGAAAATGTGCGGGAAGGTCATGCCTATCTTGTCGGCGAGGACTTCTCCTTTTATTCGAGAATAATGCCCGCTCAATTTTACTTCTTGGGGGCGAAAACGGAGCAGAACGATACTTTTTTTCTCCATCATCCCCAGGTTACCTTCAACGAAGAATGTATTAAGTATGGCGCTCCACTATTGGCCGACGGGGCGTTACGATTGCTGCAAACGCTGAGCGCCTGAGCGCCTTCTTCTACCAACCCTTGATGGCCCCGCCTGGCGACGAGTCCTGCCGCCGAGGCAAACGTATTGTTGATGATGGCGATGCTGAACGTTTGATCGTCCAGCGCCCTGGGCAATTGCGGGGCATCGAGCTCCAGGATCTTTATTTTTTTCGGATTGCTGACGATATCATTTACCGTGGGCAGCAGCCCGACGCTGTCCTTCAGTTGTAACAGCCCCGTGCTTTGAAGCAACAGGAGCGCTCTTCCCGAATTGGTTGGGTCGTTGGGAATAACGATGGTGCTGCCGTCTGCCAATTGACCGACAGTCTTTATTTTTCGGGAATAGCCCTTTGGAGGGCCTTTCCAAAAGATTGATACAGCGGATAAGCGTGCTCTTTCCTGCCCCGGAGGCGCCGATCACGCCGAAGATCTCGCCTTCGGCCACCTCCAGGGACAAATCGGAGAGCGCATTGATAGCGGCATTGTTCTTATAAAATGTCTTGGTGACGTTTTTTAATTCGATCATCGGTGAGGCTGGGAATTGGTCCGGGCTGCAAATATCTATAAAAATAGTAGACTAGCAGCTATTGGTTCCACCAAAGATTGAAATTAACACCATCTGCCGCTCCTCCCGTTACAGCCTTTACGGCTGCCGCCCAGTTTGTCGGGTTGGACGTTTCTTCGTTGCTGGGATAGGTGAAGCGGCGGGGCAACGCGCTGACTGCTCCTACCGGAGGGTTGACGACATCGAGGTCGGGGTAGCCCAGCCTCCTGATCGAGGTCCAGCCATCCCAGCCGCGGTCCGCGTAGGCAATCCATTGCTGATAGCCTATTTTTTGCCGCCAGGTACCTGCGGCCGTGCTATACGCTACGGAAGGCTGTGCCAGATAGGTTGCTGCGTCTGCAGCGGCACCGCCCCAGTATTCGATGGAGGCCGTGACCGCGTTGTCATAATAGCTCTCTGCCGTGTTGCCGGAGAGAATGCCTCTTTCGGTCGCTTCTGCCAGCAGGAACTCTGTCTCGGAGTAGTCCAGCAGATCTCCGGGCCACGTAGCGCCGATCCACTGATCGGAAAACTGGGAAAACTTCACATACCCGTTCCCTTCGCCAGGGACGCCGCCTGAATAGCTGCCATTGTATTGTTGGTAGAAGAGCGGAAGGCGGGGGTCGTTCCAACCCACGAGCGTATTGACGATCAGATCTGCCGGACTGAAATCGTGCCTGCCAGATGCCACCAGTGCCTGGTATACCGGGTTGGAATTGGTGTTCAGGCTGGCGTTATAGACGAGGCCTGCATTGTCGCTGTTGGACTGGAATACGCCAGCGGAAATGGCCTGCTGCACCTTTTGTGTGGCTGTAGCGATGTCTGCATCCGCGATCACCAGCGATAGCTTCAGCTTGAGCGTGGCGGCAAACTTCTTCCACTGCGTGACGTCGCCCTGATAGATCTGGTCGGAAGCGCCGAAGCTGCCTGCGGCGGTGTTCAGGCCTGATATGGCCGTATCCAGCCTGGCGAGGAGGTCATAGTAGACAGTTTTGGCGTCGTCGTATTTCGGGAAGGGGATATTTCGGTTGAGCGCCTGGCTATAGGGGACATTTCCGTAGGTATTGACCAGGAGGGAAAACGCATACACTTCCAGGATATCGGTGATGAGCAGGTCGTTCTGTTGGGTAACAGAATCCGTGACGTCTGTCGGGATGGCCGCTTTGGCATCCGCGAGGCTGTTGAGCACACTGGTAGTCGTGTTGGCATACAGGAGATTCCACCAGCCCTGTGGCGAATTGTCGATGGTCAGGTTATACTGGGCTTCGCTGACATAGGTATTCTCTGTCCAGGACTGGGACAAGACGCGGAAGGGCGTTGCACCGACGCTGGTACCGGACAGCGCATCAGACAGATTCTTTTCGCCGTTGAGGAAAAGGCTGGCGGAAGGAACGGTGGTGGCCGCTTTGGAGTTTGTATTCAGCGAGTTGATATTTTTTGTGCAGGCCGATAGGAAAATGCCCGAGAACAGATATAGAATGGTTGTTTTTTTCATGTCTTTAAAATTTCAGTTTAACATTGAATCCAAATGTCCTGACGGAGGGGTATACGCCGACCTGGAAACCCTGGGAGGCATTCTGTACACCCGTTCCGCTGCCGAGGCTGGCATAGCCCTGTTCCGGATCGGCATAGGGCACATTCTTATGGATGATCCAGAGATTTCTGCCCGTCAGGGACAGGTCGATCCCCTTGATGAAGTTGAGGTTATTGATCGTCTTTTTAGGTACCGACCAGGTCAGTGCGACCTCCCGTAGCTTGATATAGCTGGCGTCATATACATAGGACCTGTCTGCCAGGCTGTTGTACGAGCTGAAGGGGAACAGGCCCTGGTTGATATCCGATGCATCTACCCTTGTGGTGTTGGGTTTGCCGTCTGCGGTGACGCCCGGCAGGACGATGCCGCCGCCCGCGCTCAGCGGACTCCTGACAGGATTGCCCAGGTTGTTCTTGCCGGCTGTCTCTGGGTAAAGCCCGGAATAGTCGCCGAAATCCATGTCCAGTGAGTATAGTTTGCCTCCCTGGCGCGTATCTACCAGGAAGCTCAGGGCAACGTTTTTGTACTTGAAGGAATTCGTGATCCCGCCGATCCAGTTGGGATTGGAGTTGCCGATATCCGACAGGACATTGGAATTTAAAATGTAGTAGCCGTTGGCGTTGACGACCCTTTGTCCATTCTTGTAGGTGTAATCGGAGCCCCTGATGATGCCGTAAGACTTACCCGTCTCGGCGACGAGTTGGGTATTGAATCCATAGCTGGCAATTTCATAGGAAGGCTGGTTGTCATACAGGGATAGGATCTTATTGCGGTTGCTGCTCCAGTTGATCGTGATATCCCATGAGAAATCCCGGGTCCTGACGGGACTTGCATTGACCGTCAGTTCAAATCCCCGGTTCTGAACCGTACCGCCATTCACATAGAATTGGGAGAAGCCACTGGCTGTCGAGACACTCACCGGCATGATCTGATTGATCTCCTGTGCATGATAATAGGTCAGGTCGAAGCCGAGACGGCTCTTGAAGAAGCTGGCTTCGAGGCCCAGCTCATAGGTGCGGTTCGTTTCGGGCACCAGGTTTTGATTGTTGTTGGTGACCGGGGCTGCGAATAGCGTCTCGCCGTTGAACGTACTGACATTCTGAAAGGTATTCTGCGTGCTGAACAGAGGGGCGTCGCCACCGACTTCCGCATAATTTGCTCTTAGTTTACCATAGGACAGCCAAGTCAGTTCCGGCAGCAACCGGCTGAAAACGAAATTCGCTGACACGGACGGATAATAGTAGGTATCGTGGGCTTCAGGCAGCGTAGAGGATTTGTCCCTTCGAATGGTTGCATCCAGGGTCACCAGTTCCCGGAACGACAGCGTGCCACCGGCAAAAATGCCGTCTACTTCTTTGGTGCCTGTATATTCTGTTGGCGCACTCGGCGTCTGCACGGAGTTGGCCAGGGAATACAGGCCGGGGACGACCAGGCCTCCGCTCGTCGTAGCGAACAGCGAGGAGTTCGTTGCCTGCCGAACGTTGGTGCCTAAAAGTGCTTTGAGAATAAAATTGTCCGACAGCTTCCTGTCAAAATTGAGCAGGAGGTCGTAATTCGTCTCGCTATAGCTGGCATTCAACCGGCTATAGCTTGCCTGGTGAACGCTGCCGATGGCGGTATGGTATTCCACGAACTGGTTATAGCTGTCGAGCGATACCCGGCCCAGCAAATTGAGGGAGGGCAGGATCTTATAATTGGCGTAGACGTCGCCGAAATACCTTTTACGATCGTCATCCTCCGAATTCTGGTACCTGTTCCAGTAAATATTATTGTGATAGGCGGGGATGAGGGAAGAAGGATTGGTATAGTCTCCCAACCAGTTCCAGGATTCGTTGGTCTGATGCCTGAAATAGTCGGCTTTCTGCTGGTGGAGGTTGACATTGGTCGGCCACCATTCGCGGAAGTCCATGAGCGGATTCTCCTGTGAACTATAGGTATATCCGTCCCTGCCGGTGCCTGCTACGTCCGAATAATTCACCTGACCGCCGATGGTGACCTTTTCAGTGACATTGTGCGTGGCTCCGAAGGTCAGCAAATTTTTGGTCAGGAAGCTGTTGGGCAGCAGTCCATTGTCCTGGCTGTGCGTATATCCTGCTTTGAAAGTGCCGTTATCGCCTGCGCCGTCCGCGTAGACGCTGTTGATGGTTGTCACCGGGGTCTCAAAAAAGTCAACCGGATTATGGTGAGCGGCGGCTTGCCAGGGAGTTGCCTTCCCGTAGTTCGGATCGCCGGGAACAAAGGCATCCCAGTTGTATACCAGCAGGCCTGGATTGTAGGCCGGACCTGTTGCCGCGTCCACGTCCGTCTGCACGACATTCACCGGTTGTCCATTGCTGTTGAAGACGGGCGTATAGTAAAAGAATCCGCTCTGGTTAGGGTAGTTGGCATTATAGCCTTGTGATCCATAGCCCTCGCCATATTGTGTCTGGTAGGTGGGCAGGGTACTCTTGTCCGGCGTGCCGACGGTTACCCCGCTGGTCAGGCTGACGCCCACCCCTTTCTTTTTAAGCGCGCTTTTTTTGGTCGTGATGAGGATGACCCCGTTGGAAGCACGGGAGCCATAAAGGGCCGAAGCTGCCGCACCTTTGAGTACACTGACGGACTCAATATCTTCAGGGTTGATGTCCGATGCCGCATCGCCCAGGTCAAAGCCGTTCTGGCTCTGGTTCGTGTTGTCGTATGGCACTCCATCCACTACAAACAAGGCCTGGTTGGACTGGGTCAGGGATTTAAGCCCGCGAAGGATCACGTTGTTGGTCCCGCCCGTTGTATTGCTGGATGTGATCTGTAAACCTGCAATTTTACCCGAGAGATTATCTACAAAATTCGTGTTGAGGGTTTTGTTTACTTCATCTCCGGAGATCTGCTGGGTCGCATAGGGTAGGGAATTCCGTGTCCTTTTGATGCCGAGGGCCGTTACGACCACTTCCTGGAGGTTATCCAGGTTCTTTAGCGTGATGATCAGTTGTCTTCCCTGCACTTTGACTTCCTGCGAAGTATAGCCGGCTGCACTTACAAGGGCAATCGAACCCCTGGTCGCTGTTAACTGAAATTCTCCATTTTGATCGGCTGAGGTTGCGTTTTTGTCGCCTTTGATCTTTATCGTTGCGAATGGAATGGGGTTTCCTTTATCGTCTGTGATTTTGCCGCTGATGGGTCCATCCTGGGCCTGCAATAAGAGGCCGAAGAGTAGCAGGAGGCCTAGAGTCGATAGATTCCTGATTTTTCTCATGAGAGTTAGCTTTGATAATTGTTAATTTCTATTAGTCTACTAAAGTAGTAGACAAAATTATAGACAATAATCGATATGAAAAAAGTTTTTTATAAAATAAATTTGATTATGATACGTTAGTCTACTAATTTAGTAGACTGTAATTTTGATAAAATAAAAGACAATGGACAGAAAAGAAATCCGCCTGTTCGAATTTGGAACAGCATTGACCAACGAACAACTGGCCTATTTCCGGCAGCATGGGATCATTCAATTCCGGCAGTTTATCGACAGACCCACCGTTGCGGCGCTTTTGAAGGAGGTCAGCCGCGCCGAGCGATATTTACTGGACAAGGGCATTACCAAAGTGAATGGCATACCGCTGAAATTTGGCCAGGATGTGGATGGTTCTACGCTGATCCAGCGGATCGCCTTTGCCTCTTACTACAGTCCGGCGCTGAAGGAGTTTTTGCAGGACCCGCGGTTGGCGGCCCTTTCCGGTTTGTTGGGGGATTATGAAGGGCGCATAGGCGAAAATGAAAAAGACGGGCTGGTCGTCAATCATTACATCAACACTGCCGTCAGTGCGTTCCGTCAGTTGGGATGGCATACCGACAGTCCCAGAGACCTTTTCCTGGGCAGGAGGATACGGCCGATGCTGAACGTTGGATTGCACCTGGATGACTGTCCCTATGAAAATGGCGGGTTGAGAGTACTGCCGGGCACCCACACGGAGGGACTTTTCAGGTTATTGTTTAAAAAGAAATATTTCATCGATAACAAGCCGGACAGGAAAGAGGTGGGCTTTGATGTCCTGGCAGGCGATCTGACCGTGCATGACGGACGGCTATGGCACCGGGTCCAGCAATCGCCTTTCGAAGGAGAGATCAGCCGACGTAGAGTGATGTACATCCCTATCATTACGGGAGCCTATCAACCCAAGACCGTCGACAGTCCGACGCCTTTTTACCATCGGCTGGCGCAGCTGAGGATCAATCCGTCGTGAGCCAAAGCGTCCTGAACCTTTTTACGAGGAACCAGGTGGAAACGGCGGCCGCCAGGTGTTTTAGGGAATGTCCGCTGACAAACCCAAGGGCGGAGTAGATATCGCAATCGAATTGTTCGCATATTTTGGCGATACCATACCAGGCGGCGGCATATAGAAGGGGCAGCCACGACAGTCGCCCGGCAGGAGGGGGGAAAAGGATTAGTATAGCGGGGATGAGGATCATCGGGTAATACTGCACCAGCACGTACAACCTCAGGTCACCGTCGCCCGCTGATTCGGTGTAATGCCACCACAGCACACTGGCTATTCCAATCAGCAGCAATGGCGCCAGGGCAACGGCGCCGATCCCGTCATCGATCGATTCGCCGGCGACAGCCGCCAGCAGGCTCATGAACACTATTGTCATGGGCAGGCGATCGAATACGAGGGTATTATTATCCGGATACGCATGATAATACGCAGAACCGAAACCGGTCAGGATGATGCCGGCGAAGAGGGAAATATAGATCACCGCTATATTCCGGGACGCCGCTGATCTCTTCACGGACAATAGTCCGATCAGTCCCACTATTACGAAAGGCAGGTTGCTGATCACATTGGCGAAATTATGGATGCCTGCAAAGGCTTTTGTATCGCAAAAGCTATGGTAGGTGACGGATTGCGGTATAGGTGGTACTACCAATACCCCGGCGACCGCAAGGGCCGTCAGTAGTCCCAGCAAATAAAGTTTATGTCGGGATGGCATGGGTTGAAAATACGTATTTTACCGATTGGCCGGTGGGATGTTGGTGCTGACGAACAGCGGATCGCTGAATTCTTCGTCAGTATTGGCGAGTTTTTGTTCCAGCATACTCTGACCAGCATTTCCAGGGTTGTTGCCCTTGCCCAGGGGCCAGCGGCCGACGCTATTCATGATATTTATTCCGCCGATCCGGGCCATTGTCAGCCCGAAGTCGGTACAGTTATTCCGGTCGAGGTGATAGGTCTGGTGATCATAGGACTGCAAAGCCCCGATGATCTTATAAAACCTCTTCGGAGAAATGAATTTGCCGGCAATCTCATCCCAGTCGTGGCCGGAGTCGTCTTTAACTACAGACGGTGACGAGGGGTGCAGGGGTGTGGCGGCAAGAAGGCTGGATTTCTGCGGATAAAACCCGAATGAACGGCAGACGAAGCTGTTGTCGCTGTTATACTTGATGAGAGTAATGAACATATGGCCCACATTGTTGATGTGGGTAAATGATTTACGTTTTCCCGCGATAGGCTGCTTGACCTCTACCAGCAGGGCGTAAGAAGAGGCGGTCTTACCGTCATTGAAAGAGGCCAGGATATCGCCAATATCCACCGGCGCCGATGGATGGGCAATGACCGGAAGGCTGGCTGATAGCCCGGTAGCCGGAAAAGTGCTGTCCGGAAGGTCGTCTTCGGCCGGCCGGCCGCAGGCCGGGTCGGGAAGATCCTTATCGTGCTGCCCGCTATAATAGCATTTCATGGCGATGGCGTACCATTTCAGTTTTGCCGAGACTCCTGCCAGGTCGTTGAACAACCTGGATCTTAGCCTGCTGCTCCAGACGGGAATATGCAATCTGGTTAATTTACGCAGGCGCGAAAAGGCTTTCCGGTTATCCATCGTGAACCCATATTCGGATTCGATGTCGGTCAGTTCGGCATTAACTTGGTTGTTCCCGCTGCTGAGGTTAAAGGTGTGGCGGACGGGCAGGACGGAATCCTTGCCGGCGGCTGTCGCCGGGATGCCGGCGAAAGCAGGGGCGGAGGCGGCTTCGCCGTAAAACAGCAACGCGGAGCGACCCGGTGGTGCAGCAAAGCTGTGCAATGGCGCATGGCAGATAATAAAAAGAGAGGCCGTATAGAAATACAGCCTCTGTCTAACGATTGCTTGCCATATGAAAATTCTTGCCATCGGTGGATGCTTAGGAGGATCTTTTTTGCCTGATGACGGTAAAGGAATATTCCTTACCGACTTTTCGCGCTGCCTTGTAGGCGGCAGCCGTCACGTCCTGTAAGGAGGTGCTGCCGCGATAATCATACTGCCTTTCCGCGCTATTGTTCGGTACTGTGGATTTTCCGCCGACGAACACCCTCGCGAAGAGCTGTTTCGCCATTTCGTTATCCAGCCTTTCATAGTCCGATGTTTGGGCATCTTTAATGCGAACACTTGTTCTAAACGTATTCATATCGATATGGGTTAGTCAATGATGTATCCTGTTTTTTCTTTATTAGTCCACTAAATTAGTAGACTAAATTTAAACAAACAAATTTTTTCTTCATAAAAGTCTACTAAATTTATGTACTACATAATTTTAACCTGTTTTATGCGTATATCGATCCTTTTTCTGCTGCTGGCCTTATCGGGCCCGTCACATGCATATCCTCAACCTACCCGTCTTGTCAGCGGAATGGTCATTTCCGGCGAGGGCTCCGGGCCACTGGAGGGTGCGGCGGCCTTTCTATAAGGCCAACCAGGCCCGGGGCGTCGAGGTGATCTCCATTCAATACGAGCGGCAGACGGATTCGGCCTTCGTGCGGAAGGTGTTGACCCGCATGCGTCAGCGATACGATATTCGATACGACCAGGTGTTGGGCGGTCTTGCGGATAAACAGGCAGTGGCTGCTTCCTTGCCGGCCCTCAATACTTTTTTGGCCTTTCCGACAACCATATTCATCGATAAAAAGGGTAGGGTAGCAAAGATACATACGGGTTATACCGGCCCGGCTACAGGGCAGTATTACCAGGACTTCGTCAAAGAATTCACTAACGAAGTGGATGCGTTGTTGCGGGAATAAACGAAAATACCTGCGTTTATAAATTCGGTATCTTTCGGGTCATGGACTTAGCCAAAATCCGCAGCGATACCCGGGGCCACCGGATCATTCATCTGAACAATGCCGGAGCATCACTCATGCCTGCGCCTGTAGTGGATGCCATGCGGGATTATCTTACCCTGGAAGAATACAAGGGTGGGTATGAGGCGGCGGAAGCTTCGGGGGAAAGCCTGCTCGGCTTCTACGAAGATGCAGCGAGAGCGCTGCATTGCGACAGCAGGAATATAGCCTTTACCACCAATGCGACTGACGGCTATAACCGGGCATTATCGTCGATCCCCTTCCATAGCGGAGATGTGGTGCTGATTTCCGGCAATGACTATCCGTCTAATTATATCGCGCTTCTCAGTTTGCAAAAGAGGTATGGCATCAGACTCGTAAACGTCAGAAACAATGCGACCGGTGAAATGGACCTGAACGACCTGGAAGAAAAGATCAAAAGATATTCGCCGCGCCTCGTCTCCGTTACCCATATTCCTACCAGTTCTGGACTCGTCCAACCTGCTGCCGAGGCCGGCCAGATCATCAAAAAATACGATACTGTCTACCTTCTCGATGCCTGCCAGTCATTGGGACAAATGGACGTCGATGCCCCGGCCACCCAAGCGGATTTTATCAGCGGAACATTCAGGAAATTTCTCAGGGGTCCCCGGGGCGCAGGCCTCCTATACGTCTCAGCGAAAGCGCTGGCTGCCGGGTACGAGCCCCTGTTCACCGATCTCCACGGTGCGACCTGGGTTACAAGGGACCAATACGAACCCCGGGCCGATGCCAGAAGGTTCGAAGACTGGGAAACGGCCTACGCCTTAATGGCCGGCAGCAGTGAGGCGTTGAAATACCTGCTGTCGATCGGCATCGGGGACATCGAAACCAGGAACGATGCACTGACTTCGAGGTTAAGGAAAGGGCTGGCGACTTGCAAAAATATTCAACCGGCCGACAGGGGCAGCCGTCAAAGCTGCATCGTTACCTTCAGCGTTCCACACAGCAGCCCGGCAGCCACGATGAGTTATTTTCGCAACCTGGGCATGAATATTTATATCATTACCAAAAGCTCAGCTGTCCTGGATTTTGAAGAGAAAGGGATAGAATGGGTCGTCAGAGCATCGCCGCACTATTACAATACGGAAACTGAAATCGATGCTTTTGTCGATGCCGTAGGACAACTGTAAACCGCAAAGGCCAGCCGGAATCAGATAAAAAAACGACTGGATTATAGTAAATAAACTACATTTTCCATATATTTGATCATCCGGTATCCGTCATGATATTCCGGATTCCTACCCTCAGTATAGCTTTCCCAAACTATCTACCTTATCATTATGCAACTGGAAAAAGGGCAACATTTCATCGTCAACAGCTTCGACCTTGGATTCACCAATATCCAATCGATAGATCTTCTCATCGTCGTACAAGAGGTAAATTATACCAATAACACCCTGCAGATATATCCCCTGCCGATGCCCGGCGTTCACCCGGACCACGTCTTCCACATGATTGCCGATTGGTTCCTGCATGAGTACCCTAATTGTCCAAAGGGTAAGTCATTTGTGACCCATCCGGTCGCTTTCCAAAAATTGGTCGAATTGAAACTGGCGGTTCCGGAAGACCAGCAGTAAAAAGTCTTCGGCCGGCCTCCCTTTTCTTAAACAGAATGTTAAAACCTTTATGGTGGGTGGAGCACTATGAAAAAACAGTAACTTCAGGCCCCGTATTAAAAGCAAAAATAATGAAAAATAGACTAGTCAGTGTGATGCTGCTGCTTTCGACAGCAGCCTTTGGGCAAGCAACGGTTCGTGACCAATTTCAAAAGATCGAGACAGTCCAGCAGGCACAGGCATGGGTCGATGCCAATGCCGCGCTCAAGCCGGCCTTGCTGAACCTGGCATCCGGTAAAGATTCCACGGTGATAGACAAGCGGTTGTTACGGCAAAGCAAGGGAGATATCTTTTCCGTCGGTTATGTTACCTATAAAGTCATCGATGCTTCCGAAATCGTACACTACCGGGCCAGTTATATCTTCCTCGACGGCGGGTCATTGGATCAGCCCCAGATCGACAGCCTCAAAAAGACCATCGTGCAGAAGGCCACCAGCGGGGCAAACTGGGATCAGCTGTCCGATCAATATACGATGGACGGGAATACTACCCATGGCGATACCGGTTGGTTCTTCGGCGAGCTGATGATGCCCAAGGAATTTCAGGATGCCGTCAAGGCCCATAAACTGGGCGATATTTTCTTTGTTGATGTAACCGACAAACAATGGCATTACATCGTCAAAAAAACCTTCGACGACGAGGATAAAAAGAATTCGACCGTGCTGCGGGCGAATGGCAGATAGGATTATGGCAGGATCAGGATCTTGATATTCCTCCATTCGCTGGAGCCGGGATGCTGCTGCAAGGCTATTTTACCCTTTGACACTTTCGCAAAGTCACTGAACTCTTTGTTGCTGAATTTGCTGTGGGCGACCATCTGGTTCCATTGGTCGCTGCCCATCTGGCCCTCGAATGTTTTGATCCCGTTGAGCCAGAAAGTAAGATATCCCTTGTTTTGTATCAGCCGGACCTGGTTCCATTCCCCGACGGCATGTGGCTTGGAAACCGTCGAATCCCCGGCCATATCATACAGGCAACCTGCGAGATGGGTTTGTTTTTTATTGTCGTCAGCATCTATATTATCCAATACCTGCATTTCCGGGCCGGTCAGATAGGTGGCGTTGTATTTTGGGTCTTCCTGTACATCGAAGATGATGCCGCTGTTGCCGCCTTTCGAGATCTTCCATTCCAGGTCCAGTTCATAATTCTCATACACGTCATTGGTCAACAGGTCTCCGCCGCCATTGGCCGGCTGGGAGGGGTCGAAAACAATTGCTCCGTCTTTTACATGCCATCTCGATCCTACCGTATCCCGCAGATAGGTGTGCCAGCCTTGGGTCGTCTGACCGTCGAACAATAATTTCCAGCCTTCTTTCTTTTCTTTTTTCGTCAGCGTATTGGGAGATTGAGCTATACTGAAAGTGACAGATAAGGCGAACGCGGCAAAGACAAGCATTGTTTTCATTGATTTTGTTTTTTGACGGCCCAATTTATTAATTAAATTCATGTCTTTATTGCTAAATACGCTAAACATGGTTAAGGGTATGGTAACTTCTGTATTTCGCGTTCATTGCGCCGTGCTGGCGCTGACAGGTATTTTAGGCTCTTTTTCCGCATTCGCCGACGGGGGGCGTATCCATATTATACCCCAGCCCGTGACGGTGACGGAGCGGTCGGGCGACTTCTTCCTCCGGCCGGGTACGACGCTGGTGACGGAAGGCGACTCGCTGGCCGGAACGGCCGCCTGGTTCACCGGACAGGTGCATGACCTTACCGGCGTCTCTCTCCGGGAAGGCCATAGTGGCAAACAGTCGATCGTACTGCACCTCATCACCGGCATTGATAAAACAGCGGCTGCCAATGAGCCGGCCATGAACCGGGAAGGGTATACGCTGTCGGTTTCGCCTTCCGGTATCCGTCTCAGCGCACACTCTCCTGCTGGCATGTTCTACGGCCTGCAGACCCTGCTGCAGTTGCTGCCCCCCGGAGCTGCGCCGGCGATGGATCAGCCTGCCGCCGGGTCCTCCCCGGGCCCCGCAGTACATCCTGTCGCCATTCCCTGCGCCGACATCACGGACTATCCCCGCTTTGCCTGGCGCGGGCTGATGTTGGATGTCAGCCGGCACTTTTTCACCAAACAGGAGGTGGAAAGATATATAGATGATATGGTCCGCTATAAATACAATACCCTGCATTTACATCTCAGTGATGACCAGGGGTGGCGGATCGAAATCAAGAGCCTGCCTCAACTGACACAGCATGGCGCCTGGCGGGTGCCGCGCACCGGTCGTTGGGGCGAGTTCCTGCCGGCACTAGGTGACGAGACGGCTACTGACGGCGGTTTTTATTCCCAGGACGACATGCGGGAGATTATCCGGTATGCGCAGCAGCGGTATGTCACCATTCTTCCGGAGATCGATATCCCGGCGCATAGCCTGGCCCTGATCTCCTCTTACCCCAACCTGTCCTGTACGCAACTGCCCTATCCTGTCAATCCCGGCGCCCGTCCCCCCGTCAGGGAGGATAATGCGCTTTGCATCGGCAACGATTCGGTCTATATGGTACTCGACAAGATCTTCACGGAGCTGGCGGCGTTGTTCCCCTCCGAATACATCCATATCGGCGGCGACGAAGCGTACAAAGGTTTTTGGGCCGCCTGTCCCAAATGCCGGCGGCGGATGGCCGACGAACATCTCGGCAATGTGGAAGAATTGCAAAGCTATTTTGTCAAACGCATCGAAAAAATGCTGACGGCCAAGGGCAAAAAAATGATCGGCTGGGATGAGATACTCGAAGGAGGGCTGGCGCCTGAAGCCACCGTCATGAGCTGGCGCGGGATGGCCGGCGGGATCGCCGCGGCCCGGATGGGACACGCTGTCATTATGACCCCATGGGATTATTGTTATCTTGACCTCTACCAGGGAGAGAGCACCGTCGAACCACCCACCTACGGGATGTGCCGTTTGAAGGATTCCTATGCGTATGACCCCGTGCCCGACAGCGTGGACGAACGGCTGATCCTGGGTGGTCAGGGCAACCTTTGGTCGGAATCCGTGCCTAATTTCCGCCAGGTGGAATATATGACCTGGCCCCGCGGCCTGGCCCTTGCCGAAGTCTATTGGAGCCAGAAATCAGCTCGCAACTGGGATTCCTTTACCGGCAGGATGGAATTCGAATTTCAGCGCATGGATGTGGCCGGCATCAAATATGCCCGCAGCGCCTACAATGTGATCCTTACCCCGAAAAGAACGGGCGATCACGAGCTGGTCGTCTCCATGTCCACGGAAGTCAAAGGGCTGGATATCTATTACACTTTCGACAATACCAATCCCGACACTTACTATCCCAAATATGACGGCACCCCGGTGAAATTTCCCCTCGGCGCCGCCCAGCTCAATGTCATCACTTACCGCAACGGCCATCCCATCGGCCAGCAGGTCAATATTAAGGAAGATGAGCTGGCCAAAAGGGTAGACGAGGGAAGACATGTATACTGAGGCAGGCATACTGATGCCGGGCCATCGGATGTATACTGATGCCGCGCCATGCCTATGATTGACCCCTGTGTATTTGTGGACGACGACGGACAGGCCTATTTCTACTATGGCGGCGGCGGAAATGCATGGGCGGTAAATTAAAGGATAATATGATGGAGATCGACGGCGCCATGCAGCCGATGACGGGCTTGCATGATTTCCACGAAGCCAGTTGGGTACACAAAAGAAAGGGCATCTATTATCTTTCCTATTCCGATAACCACGATTCAGCCGGACAGCTACACCGACCATGGGTCCATCGTGGAATATAAAGGACAGTGGTACGCTTTCTATCATACCAGTGCGGCTACCGCCCGATCCATATTTAGAGCTTGAAAACCCATCCGATGTTGAGACCCCACACAGAGTTGTGCGTTTTCAGCTTGGTCTGACCGCTCTGTTCCGCACCATCAGGTACGATCCGAAGGAGCCCGTGCTGATAATCTACGCCGAGCAGGAAGCCGACTTTTGTAGCCAACCCTACTGAAAAGGTATAGCCAAAGTCGGCGGGTTTGAAATCATCAGTTGCGTCGCTGCCTATCTTCGCGGACCTCGAGCCATTGGGGCCTTTTATCGTCCCGTTGACCAGATCACCGGCATAGAGCCCTAACCCTACATAGGGCCTGCCCCAGTCAAAGTTGGGGCTAAACAGGAATTCTACCGGCACATCGACATAGTGCAGCATATACTTGGTGTTGACCTGGAATCCGTTGGCAATATAATAATCACCAGTCCAATCCATTTCTCCCCCGGCGCCCAGGTATTCGACCCCGGCACGAACGTAGAACATGTGCCTGATCCCGCTGTCCAGCGGGATATCCGCAAACAATTCGCCATAAAACTGTGTGACCGTGCCGGTGCTCTGCGTGGAAATGCCGCCGCTGCCGTCATTGCCCTGTATGGCATTCGTGATCTTCCCAAAATCCAGCCCTCCTTTGATCCCAATGGAAACCTGGGCGCTGGCGGTAAAGGATAACAAAAGAAGAAAATACAATACACTAGATGTAAGGATACGCATAAGAAGCTGTTTTGAAGGTTGAAAATTAGCGATTTATCTGGATTGACAAAAATACTGTGGCCATTTTAACGCACTATTAATTGATTTTTAATCGTTTTATCTTTATCTATGGCTTCTAAAATGGCATCTAAAACACTCAAAAGGCTAATTCGCTTTATCCTGATCCCTGTTGTCGTACTGCTGCTGCTCGTTGGTATTGCCGCCGGCATCCTTTATTCCCAGCAACAGCGCCTGGTGGAATTGGCCGTTAAAGAATTGAACAAGCAGTTGCCCGGGCAGCTGGCCGTCGGCGGCAGCGAAATCTCCCTTTTCCAGAATTACCCCTATATATCGATTGCCTTGAACAAGGTGCAGTTTTATCCCAACAAGCAGCCCGGCGCCCATCCTATCTATGAGGCCGAACGACTCTACGTCGGATTTAGCCTGCCGGATGTGCTGCGACAAAAATACCGGATAAAAGCACTCGCCCTGAAGAACGGGCACCTCGACCTGGTACAAGAGGACGATGGCCAGTTGAATATCGTCGAGGCCAGCCGGATGACCGGCGATACGACGGCGGGGACCCCGAAGACTTCCGCTGGCCTGGACCTCGATATCAAGAAGCTCGTGCTGAAGAATATGACGATCTCTTACCTGGACAACCGCAAAGGACAGCACCTGGTCACTCATATCGACCGGATACAAGCTTCTTTCCGGGATGACGACCGTCTGGTCGATGCCAACCTGGACGGGACAATGCTGGTGGATTATACCGGCCCCGGCGACAGTACGCTGTTCCGCCACAAGCATGTGGAGACGGATATCCGTCTTTCCTATGAGAAAGCGACTAAAATGCTACGACTCCCCGAAGGGCAGCTGAAACTGGAGCAGGCCGTCTTCAATATCTCCGGCACGGCTGACTTGCTGCACGACAACATGGTCAATTTTACGTTCTCCGGCGACAAGCCGGATTTCAGACAGCTCTTTGCCTTTGCACCCGAAAGCCTCGCCAAAGAGCTACAGCATTTTCGCTATGACGGTCACCTGAGCTTCGAAGGAAAAATAAAAGGCAATTTGGGCGGTGGCCGCCAACCTCTCATCGAGCTATTCTTTAATTGCAGCAATGCCTGGCTGCACAATACCGAGGCCAACAAAAAACTGGATTCGCTTGCCTTTAAAGGATATTATACCAATGGTCCGGGCCACTGCCTGCAGACGTCGGAACTTCGCCTGCTGGATATGAATGCCCGGCCCGGGAAGGGCCTCTTCCGAGGCAATTTCGTGATGCGCGACTTCACCGATCCCAAGATCATGATGCAGGTGAACTCTGACCTGGAACTGGAATTCATCGGCGCATTCCTGGGCATCCGGGATCTTCAGCGTATCACCGGCCACATCAACCTGAAAATGAATTTCAAGGAACTGGTCGACTTCAGCGCTCCTGAAAAGGAGATCAGCGAACTGACCGAAGGGGTACAAAGTGAACTAAAGGTCACCAACCTTACGTTCCGGGTTCCGCACTATCCCTACATGGTCGAGCATCTCAACCTCCATGCCGACATGAAGAACGGCTTTGTAACGCTCGACACGCTCTCTTTCGTTATTGGGCATTCCGACTTTCACCTGGATGGCTCGCTTAGCGACTTGCCGGCGCTTTTCCACCAGCAGGAGAAGCCGGTGGTGCTGACCCTGCATGCGCAGAGCAGCAAAATGATCCTGAAGGAATTGCTGGCTTCCGATACCGCCCTGAAGGGCGAAATGAAGTCGGCGTCCAAAGAAGAGGTCCATGATTTCAACATCGGCCTGTCACTGGAGACATCCGTTGACGAACTGCAACATCCCCGTCCCTTACCTAAAGGCAATGTCAAAATAGACAATTTCTATGCTGCTTTCAAGAACTATCCGCATGCGTTCCATGACTTCGGAGGACAATTGATCATCAATGACACGGCGCTGTTGCTCAGGGGCCTGACGGGCCAGATCGACAGTAGCGATATCCGCTTCAGCGGCCGGGTGACGGGCTATGCACTGTGGTTCGAAAAAGTGAAGAGAGGCCGCACGCAAATCGCTTTCGATCTCAAATCACAAAGACTGGCCCTGCGCGATCTGCTGGATACGGGTCAAAAGAGTTATTTACCTAAAGATTATCAGCAGGAAGTGGCAACGGGCGTATGGCTGCGCTCGAAGATCGACCTTCGGTATGATAGCTGTTTCCAGTTCGCCAATATTAAGATCGGTAATATTTCGGGGTCTTTACAACAGCATCCCATCCGGCTGGACAGCATCGGCGGCAATATCAAATTCGGGATAGACGATTTCGTAAAGATAGATACGCTGAAAGGGAGGATCGGTAACAGCGATTTCAATTGCAGCATGCGCCTATATGCAGGCAAGGATACGGTCCGCCGAAAGAAGGAGAACTTCCTGCAATTCACCTCCAACCTGCTGGATGCAGACCAACTGAGCAACTATGCGGCGACGGCCGAGGCCGCGGAACAGGAAGAGATGACGGTCCTTCAGCAGGATACTACGTCGTCGAATCCATCGATGCAGCCGGCTACAACTGTTCATGCCGATGGTTTCAATATTTTCCGCATTCCCTTCATCGACTTCAATGCGTCAGTCAGCATCGGCAGGCTACGGTATCATCACCTGGGGATCAGGAACCTGGTGACCAATGCCCGCATGCAGGCCAACCAACAACTTTACCTGGATACGCTGAGCATGGAAATCGCCGGAGGGACCATCGGGGCCCGGGCTCATTTCAACGGCGCAGATCCCAAAAAGATCTATCTGCGGAGCCGCATCCGGGTGAAGGACGTGAATATCGAAAAGCTGATGCTGAAAGCAGACTATTTCGGCCAGGATTATGTGATCAACAAGAATATCAAGGGTACGCTGAGCGGGCAGATCAGGAGCTATGTGCAGGTGCATCCCGACCTGACGCCGCTGATCGATCAGTCCGAAGCCCAGATGGATGTGGAGATCCACAACGGTATGCTGTTGAACTTTGCTCCCATGCAGGCGATGTCATCCTATTTCAGCGACAGGAACCTCAACATGGTGCGGTTCGATACCCTGAGGGACGTGCTGACCTTCAAAAACGGGGCGCTGACCATTCCGGGAATGAACATCAATTCTTCACTGGGCTTTATGGAGATCTCCGGTACGCAGTCGATGGATATGCATATGGAATATTTTCTGCGTATTCCGTTGAAATTGGTGACCCAGGCCGGCTTCCATAAACTGTTTGGCAAAAAACAGGAAGAAGTGGACCCTAACCAGGTAGATGCCATAGAATACAGGGATAAGGACAAGAGGGTCCACTTTATCAACCTGGAGATCAGGGGAATGCCTGATGCCTACAAAGTGTCCCTCGGCAAGGCGAAGGGGACGTAGGTTTTTAAATTTCTTATCTTCGGGAAATGAAAACCAGCGATCTTGGTAAGATGGTGGATCATCTGGGTCCTACGGATAAAATGCCCGTACTCTTCATCGGGCACGGCAACCCGATGAATGCCATAGAGGAAAATGAATTCGTCGACGGGTTCAGGCGGGTAGGAAAGACCCTTCCGAAGCCCCATGCGATCATTTGTATATCTGCGCATTGGCAAACCCGGGGCACGATGGTGACGGCTATGCCACAGCCGAGGACGATCCATGATTTCGGCGGTTTTCCCCGCGCTTTATACGAAGTAGAGTACCCGGCCTCCGGAGATCCGGAGCTGGCGGTGGAGGCCCAACGCATGATTTCGGGGACGACCGTCGGGCTGGACTATGAATGGGGCCTGGACCACGGCGCCTGGAGCGTACTCCGGCATCTATATCCCCAAGCCGACGTTCCCATCATCGAGATGAGCCTGGATTATTCCCAACCGGCCTCCTGGCATTATGACCTGGCCCGGGAGCTGGCCGCGTTGAGGAAAAAGGGAGTGCTGATCATCGGCAGCGGGAATATGGTCCATAATCTTCGGATGGTGGCCTGGGATAAGATGGAGGTGCCGGGTTATGCATTCGAATGGGCAGCGGAGGCGGGAGAGAAAATGAAGCGGTCGATCCTCGATGGGGATCATTCCTCGCTCATTCAGTGGCAGTCCCAGGGCAGGGCCTTCAACCTGGCCATACCGACGCCTGAGCATTACCTGCCTTTGCTGTATGCCCTGGCGCTGCAGGACAAGGATGACAGCGTCAGTTTGTTCAACGACAGGTACGTGGCAGGTTCGCTTTCCATGACCTCCGTGAAAATCGCGGGGGCTAAATGATAAACTGATATTTAATTTATTTTGCATTTGAGAAAACTGGCTACTATCCTGTTGCTGACGGTCTTCTGCAATAGTCTCTTCTATTACGGTTATTTCTCTTTTTCTTTGCTGAAGGCCAAATTAGCGGCTAGAGTAGCGCTGGCGAAAATCAGCCCGCAAGGTAGTTCCGGCATCCTTAAAGTCCCGGCAGGGGAGCTGCAACGGGATGAATCGGATGAGGTATGGTACAATAATGAATTATACGACGTGGCTGAAAGGGATCGGATAAATGATACAGTCTATGTATTTCTCCTGCGCGACGAAGAAGAACAGCATGTCTTAACCTTGAATGAAAATTATTTTCGTGAAGATGGCGGTCTTTTACCGGCCGGGGGCCACCAGATAATGACCATCAAAAGAGTTCCTGCGGTCACCGATTCGGAGAATATGCAAAGTGGCCGGTTCATGCTTTTGTGGCACGATGGCCCTATCAGGCTGCCTGTCGCGTACAATACGTATCTACCTGCCGCTGTCTGGGCAGAAATACCATCTCCTCCTCCGAAGCAAGCCTGAACATATCCCCTCATTGTTATTCAGCCCTTCCGCTGAAGGAAGGTTTCTATCATTCCTGATCAAAAAGTGCTGCTTTATGTACAAGAGATGGTCTTTATTATTTTTATTAAATGCCTTCGTCGTTTGTTTTTCGAACTCCCTATATGCGCAAAATGAAATTACCGGGAAAATAACGGGACGCGATGGCATCCCGCTGCGCGGTGTATCCGTCTATATTCCCGACCTCAAAACCGGCTCGGCGACAGCTGCCGATGGCAGCTTCCGGATTCAATACATCCCGGCCGGGACCTATGTAGTCGAGGTGAGCACTATAGGCTATGCCAAACAATGGGAGAAGGTGACGGTAAAAGGGACGGTGACCAGGAATTATGCCCTTGTCGTTTCCAGCGCGACGATGGAAGACGTCGTTTTAACAGGCGTCCCCTCGGCCACAGTCAATCAAAAGACTCCGGTCATCATTACTACAATGGGTTATAGCGATATACTGGAGAACACGTCGACCAACGTCATCGACGCCATCGCCAAGGAACCGGGCGTATCGGCCATGACAGACGGGCAAAGCATCTCCAAGCCCGTGATCCGCGGACTGGGCTATAATCGCGTGCTGACTGTCAATGACGGCGTGGAGCAGGTGGACCAGGCATGGTTTGACGAATTTGGCATCGAGGCGGACCCGGACGCCGTGCACAAGTATGAAATCCTAAAGGGTCCGGCATCGCTGGCCTATGGGTCGGATGCCATCGCAGGCGTTGTCAACCTGATCCCGGAGGAACCGTTATCGGAGGGGCAGACCAAGGGTGAAATACTGGCTAACTATCAGACCAATAACGGACTGATCAATACGATGGGTCATATTGCGGGAACGAAAGATGGCATTACCTGGAGCGCCCGGATAGACAATACCATGGCGCATTCCTACCAGGATCCCTATGACGGCTACGCGTTGAACACCCAGTTCAGTAACTTTAATACGGACGCGACGATCGGCCTCCACCGGAAATGGGGGTATACACAACTCCATGCCAGCTATTTCGATATGGCGACGGGCATAGTCGACGGGACCAGGGATTCAGCGACGGGTCTTTTGGAACGGCAGGTGTCATATCCGGGTCTTAACGGCGGAGCGGCCACCTATGTTCTGCCTACTCATCAGGAGCAGACTTCTTACACTCCCTTTGTGATCAACCAGCGGATCAGGCATACAAAGATCGTTTGGGATAACAGCTTTGCCGCAGGTGCCGGGCATATCAACGCCATTTTTTCCTGGCAGAAAAATCAACGGCAGGAAACCAATGATCCCACCATACCGAATACACCCGACATCTATTATTATTCCAATGGCGCCACGTATGATCTACGGTATGTTGCTCCCCAGATCGGCGGGTTCAACATTTCGGCCGGCGTGAACGGCGTATATCAATCCTCTCAGAGTCTGGGCACTCTGTTACTGATCCCTAATTACAATTTCTTCGAGATCGGCGGTTTTGTCATTGCCAGCCAGAAAATAGGCAATTTGAATTTAAGCGGTGGCCTGCGATATGATACCCGCACGTTCAACGGGTTGGACCATTGGGTGGATTCTATTACCCAGGCCCCGGCAGCGCCGGATGCGCCAGATGCTTTTCACGAATTTCAGGGATTCACGTCGAGGTTTAACGGCATGTCCTTCAGTTTTGGCGGAACTTACGCACTGAGCAGGACGTTATATGCCAAGCTCAATATTGCCCGGGGCTGGCGGGCGCCGAATGTGGCGGAATGTGCCGCCAACGGGGTGCATGACGGTACAGTTGTCTACGAGATCGGAGATCCGACGCTGCAGCCGGAAACAAGTCTCGAAGAAGATTTTGCTTTCGGCATCAACTCGGCAGACGTGAGTCTGGAGGCCGATCTGTTTTATAACGACCTACATGATTTTATCTACGCGCAGGGATTGCAAAGTGTCTTTGGCGGGGATTCGATCAATAATTCATTGAATGCGGCAGGCCTTGGAGCGGCTCCCGTCTATAAATATACGCAAACGAGAGCGCAGTTGTATGGGGGAGAGCTGGACCTGCATATTCATCCGGCCTCGTTACCCTGGGTGCAATTGAATTCCACACTAAGTGTAGTGCATGGTGGCCTGGTGGGTATGACGGATTCCGTCAAATACCTTCCTTTCGTCCCACCTACGCGGATCACTGCGGACTTGAAATTCCCGGTGAAGAAACTGGGCCCCTCGATCACCAATGCCTATTTTAAGGTCGGGATGATCGATTGCTTCGAACAAAAGGATATTTATGAGCAATATGCGATCTACAACGGATTGAATACGGCGCTGACCCCATTCGAATATAAGGCCAGTACAACGGCCACGAAGGGCTATACTCTATTCAGTGCGGGTGTGGGCGGAGATATTATTTCGAAGGGGCATACCACCTGCAGCGTATACGTCACCTGCACCAACCTGTTCAATACCACTTATATGGATTATATGAGCAGGTTCAAGTATTATCCGGTGAATTATACGACGGACAGGGTAGGGGTGTTCAATATGGGGCGCAACATCAGTTTTAAGCTGCTGGTGCCGCTGGATTTTAAGAATGGATGATAGCAGCCGGCTATCACCCATTTCCGGAATATTCCCATATTGAAATATAATTCCATAAATCAGAATAAAAGGGGAGGCTTTTTTTCAGAAAGGATTGATTTGAAGGATGTTACTATCTGGCACTTCTTTCGCAATGTGGACGGTAATTCAATCGTTCCCTATGAAGATACTATTTGCGGATGATCATGAAATGATCAGAGATATAATGAGGAGGATCCTACTGGAGGAATATCCATCAGCCATTATTGAAGAAGTGAAAGACGGAAATGAGTTGCTGGCCAAAGTGATCGGCGGCCAGTGGGATGTGGTCATTACGGATATATCGATGCCGGGCATGAACGGGATCGAAGCTTTACGCGAAATAAGAAAATATTCCACGACACTGCCCGTATTCATTTTAAGTAGTCATACAGAAGAAGCATACGTCCGTCACGCTTTGAAGGAAGGGGCTACGGCATATGTGCACAAATACCAGGCGCATGAAGAGCTGGGCAAAGCCATCCGCAGGTCCTTACAGGGCAGTAATGGCTACTGCGAAGGACCGTTGATCAGGTAGTTTTTTACCTTTTTATTTTGCAACATTGCATTCAATTCAGCTAATTCCCTGTTCAGGTCCGCAGACAACTCCTGAAATACCTGGTAGTCGCCTGCCGTCGGCCTGGCATCGCCGGTTTCTACGATTTCCTCCAAAGTAGCCAGCCGGTTATTAAGTTTGATGGGAAAGTTCAATGGGTCCTGGCCACTTTGGTTTTTGACCTGGTAAAGATCTTCTTCGACCCTGCTGAGCCGGGCCAGCAGATCTTTATGAGCGGCATTAACCGGCCCGGCGCGGTTAATCCTGTCTTTCAGTCGCCGGATCTCAATGACAGCCTGATTGGCCTTGTTCGTTGCATTGCGGATCATCATCGCCAGTTGAAATTGCTGTTGCACATCTTCCGGGGTCACCGCTTTCAGCCTTGGATCCAGTTTGATTTCAAAAGGTCTGGTCAGGACCTGTCCACCCGCTGTCAACCGCACCTGGTATTTTCCGGGAGGCGCCAGCGGCCCATGGAAGGGGCTGGCGCTCCATAAGACGATTCCTTTAAAGAAGGCAGGCGGCGGATAGCGCAGATCCCAGGTAAAGGTATTGAGGTCCTTTTTGATGGACGGCGGTTGCTGTCGCCTGTCATAGCCATATTCCTCCGCCTCCTGTACTTCAGCCAGCGAGTCTGCTGTTGATTGATGGGCTCTTCCCGTGAAGCTTTGCACCAATTGCCCCTGTACATCCAGGATCTCTAGTTTGAGATCGGTGGTCGTATCCCTGAGGTAGTATTGAAAGACGGCATCCTGCACATTCCTGACGGCATAGAAAGGAGTATACAGGTAAGAGAGCGAATCGGCTATGGCCGGTTGAAATTCCCGCAATGGCGCTACGTCGTCCAATACATAAATGGATCGTCCATGCGTGCCTACGACAATGTCTTTTTCGGTAACGGCGATATCCGACACCTGGACATCCGGCAGATTCAATGACAGTGGTTCCCAACTGTCGCCATCATTAAATGATACATAAAACCCGTGCTCGGTGCCTGCATATAGGAGGCCGGTTCTGGCAGGATCTTCGCGGACCACATGCACATAATCGCTGGCCCTGATGCCCGTGACAATCTTTTTCCAGGTCCTGCCATAGTCATCCGTCTTCCAGATATAGGGGGCGCGGTCATCCATCTGATATCGAATGGCTGCCACGTAGGCGGATCCCGCTTTATGATGAGAAGCTTCAATAATGCTGACGCGCGTGTCCTTCACCATATCCGGTGGGGTAATATTCTGCCAGGATTTTCCATTGTCCCGGGTGATATGGACCAGCCCATCGTCCGAACCGGCCCAGAGGGTATTCACCTCATGCCAGGAAGGTGCGAGTGCGAATACGGTTGCATAGATCTCGGGGCCATTCATATCCCGGGTAATGACCCCGCCACTGACGCCAAGGGTGGCCGTATCGGCGTAGGTAAGGTCAGGGCTTATTTTGTCCCAGCTTTGCCCTTCGTTGGCAGTAACCCACACGTGTTGCGAGCAGGTGTACAAGCGTTTGTGGTCCAATGGCGAAAAGACGATCGGGAAAGTCCATTGCCATCTTTCGGGTAAAACCTTCGCCTCTTCTCCGGAAAAGAAACGTGGGTAGACCTGCACATCCCTGATCTGGCCCGTGCTGCGGTCGAGCCGGGTCAGCAGGGCGCCCTGGCTCCCTGCATAGAAGACGTCAGGGTGATCCGGATCCTGGGCGATATAGCCGCTTTCGCCGCCGCCAATCGAATAGGCATAGCCCAGGCCCGGCTTGATAGAATTGTTGCGGGTGATCATGTGCTGCCAGTCTTCGCTGGGTACCGCGATGGTCGTATTATCCTGCTGGGCGCCGGCCACATGGTAGGGAAAATCGCTGGTGGCGATGACATGGTATAACTGGGCTGTGGGAAAATCTTCATCCGTCCAGGAGGTTCCTCCGTCAAGGGATACGGTGCCGCCGCCGTCGTCGGCTTCTGCCAAACGCATCGGGTCGGCGGGATCTATCCAAAGATCATGGTTGTCTCCATGTGGCAATTTAATGGCTTTGGGAAAGGTGCGGCCGCCGTCGGTAGATTTATAGAAATTGACGTTGAGGCAGTATACGCCGTTGCTGTCTTTGGGGTCCGCCACGATCCTGGAGTAATAGAAGGCCCGTTGGCGAAGCTTACGTTGATTGTTAATGATGGCCCAGGTGGCGCCACCATCATCCGAGCGGAAAAGTCCGCCCTCATTCGCTTCGACGATCGCCCAGACTCTTTTGGGATCGGCGGGGGAAACGGTAACGCCTATTTTACCTACCGGGCCGTTGGGCATGCCCGGATTAGTCGTCAGCTCGGTCCAGGTGTCTCCGCCATCGGTCGATTTATAAAGCCCGCAGGCTCCGCCGCCGCCCCACATTTTATAAGGTGTCCGGTAGACCTGCCAAATGGTGGCATAGATGATATCAGGATTTGCCGGGTCCAGGACCAGGTCCTCGGCGCCGGCGCGATCACCCTTGTACAAGACCTTCTTCCAGGTCTTTCCCCCATTTATCGTTTTAAATACACCGCGCTCTTCGTTAGGACCATACGGATGACCCAGGGCGGAGACATAGACGATATCGGGATTATCCGGATGGATACGGATGCGCGAAATCGCCTGGGTATTTCGCAGTCCTACATTGTTCCATGTTTTGCCACCGTCGGTGGATTTATATACACCGTCGCCCTGCATGATATTTCCACGGAATTCTGTTTCCCCCATACCTATATACACTATATCGGGATGGGATGGGGACACGGCGACCGCTCCTACGGACGAACTGGCAATCTGCCCGTCCGTTACGGGCTTCCAGGTAAAGCCGCCGTCTGTCGTTTTCCAGAGTCCGCCACCCACGGCCCCGAAATAGTATTCCATTCTGCGGCTCGTGCTGCCGGCGATGCATAATGAACGTCCGCCGCGGTTGGGGCCGATGTTGCGCCAGTTCATTCCTTTCAGGATAGCTGCCGGAGAGGAGGGGCTGATCGATGCTGCAGGACCGGATAAAACTGCTGAAGAGTCTTGGGCGTGCAGGGACAGGCTGTAAACCGATAGAATGCCTGTAAGGAAGGCCCATATCCCAAAAGAGTGCTTTCTCATGTGTTAGTAGCCTGGTGAATGGACACCGGGGTGATATCAAGTTAGGCAATATCGGCAGACTTCAAAAGGGGATGGGTCAGAAGGTCAGGAGAAGGGATAAGGGGCTTGTATGATGCAAAGGGTTCTTATTTTGGAAGCGAGATAAAAAATGTAGACCCCTGGCCGGCCCTGCTTTCGAACCAGATGCGTCCCTGGTGCGCCTCGATAATCTGGCGACAGATATACAGCCCCAGGCCAAAGGACTGTTCTCCTGATGTTCCTTTACGTTTGACACTGCTCTCAAAGGGCTCAAATAATTTACCTGCTATTTCGGGGGGAATGCCTATGCCATTGTCCTGGACAGATATGACAACCCCCGTTGGCGTCTCTGCTGTGATTATTTTAATCGTTGCGCCTTCCGGGCTGAATTTGATGGCATTCACTACCAGGTTATCCAATACGCGGGTTAACTTTTCGCGATCTGCCTGAATGACCTGTACGGTTGATTCCTGGATGATCAGTCGTTGTCGTTTTTCTGTCGCGCGGTAGGTCAGTAACTGCGCCGCCTGTTGTACCAGAGTGGTAACATCTACTTTTTCCTTATGCAGGGTTTCTTCCCTGATCTCAAAATCGGTTTCCAGCAGCTCGGTAATGAGTTGCAGGCATCTTTGGCTGGCCTTTTCCACCAGGTGCATCCATTCTTCGTCTTTAGCAGCGGAGTGGCTGTTCATCTTCATCCCGGTGAGAGCGTTGATGGCTCCTATGGGATTTCGCAGGTCATGTGCGACAACCCTTATGAGACGGGCGTAATTTTTATTGCTCTTCTCGAGAGCGGTTGTTGTAGCGGTAAGTTGTTTATATTGATCTTCCAATGTGACATGAATACGCCGGTTTTGCCTTGCATTCCGCCAAAGCATAGAGATGATGACAGCAGCAAGCAGGCAGGCAATACCTTCCAGCCATAGGAGCCGGTTTGCATACAATGCTTTTTCGCGAACGGTTTCCAGTTCCTGGTCCTTGAGTGCATAGGTAATATAGTCGATGCCCGACTGGTTATCAGTTGCCTGTTTTTTCCGAAACAATTCGACAAGCGCTGTGCTATAGTCATACGATTTTGCCTTGTCTTTTCTGGTCACATAAAAGTCGTACAACTTATTAGTCATATCCCTTTCATAACTGCTGTAATTCTTTGCCTTTGTAATATCCAAAGCCTGCTGGTAATAGGCGACGGCTTTTGCCGAATCGGTTGTGCTATACAAATCTCCCAGTTCAACTATAATGTCAATGCTCATGTAGAACAGCTTCTCACGGATGCCTCCGGCCAGCACATTTTCCAATAACCGGATGCCGGTATCCCGCTGGCCTTGCTGAATATAACGATTGGCTTTCAATTGCTGGATCGCCAGCAGGAGGCGGATGTCATGATATTTTTGGGCTATCCGGACTGCCTTATCGATGTAAAGGTCGATCGAGTCCGCGGTAAATTGCTGGGGATATTGGAGAAGAAAATTATAGATGACCAGCGACATGATCGAGTCCCGCGTGAGCGTTTTGCCCATAGACATCGCTGCCTTGTAATGGCCTATCGCCTTGTCATTGTTTCCATCAGTATAATAGACCATGGCGATATTCATTAACGTCTGCGCCATATTGGAAGAATCCTTCAGCCCGGCATATTGATTATAAGCGTCACTATAGTAACGCAGGGCAAGTTCAGAGGTGCCATTGATATCAAAGTATACGGCCAGGTCGTCCGTTGCATCTGCTATACCTTTTGCATAATCTATCCGGCGGCCAATATCCCGGGCTTTATTGGCATAGAACAAGGTGCTATCGGTATTTTGTTCATACGATAGTATGCTGATCCTGTTCAAGACATCGATATAACGGGGGCTGTCGGTAATAGAAGGTAATTCTTGCTTATAGACCTGAATGGCTTCATCCTGACTATATGCAGGGAGGCAGAATAAGCACAAAAGGGTAAAATGGGTTAGTATTTTCAAGGAACCGGGTATTTTCAAGGAAACGGGGTTTCCACAAAATAGTAATTTTACGCAATATTTCAAAAAAGCATCTAGGTCATTTGTAGAACAAACCCGCACGGTGCAGTAAAAATGCAGATTTGGCTGTCGCAGGGTCCGCCGGGGCCGGCCAGATACACCGGGAGGACCGGAACGCCGGAAATAGTATGAAAATGGTTAATATGTAAAGACTAGTGAACCAATGGATTTTACAGGATGCATACTTTTTTCCTCACGTGTTCATTTCCGATAGAACAATGAATTTGCACTGGTTTTGGTGAGCAAGCTCACCTCGCTCCTGAACGCAAAAAACCCTTCGCGATAGCGAAGGGCTTTTGTGACCCTGTCAGGATTCAAACCTGAAACCTTTTGATCCGTAGTCTGGTTTTTCCTCTCTTTCCTCATTCATCCTTCCTCGTCTTTTTCCATGATAGTTAATCCCAGCAATGGTTTTCGGAGATAGGTCATTTTTACCGATCCATGAAATTATTCCTTTCGCTTTTTTGAGTTAGACAAATTGTTAATCAGACCGCATGTGGTTATATACAACCGCGGCAGGCTATTAAAAATGTGTTGTTATGGAAAAAGCGACCGCACACGGGGTACTGGACACCCGTTACATGAAAAAGAAGGCTCAAACCTATCATCTGGCTGTTCGGGTCACCAACAATCGTAGACCTGTCATTTTCCCAATCGATGAGGAGGTGACCCTGACCGATTTTAAGCAATTTACCAAGTCTCGGATCGCCCGGGCCCTGGTCCCGATCAGGGTTACCTGGGTGGCCGCCATAGAGCGGGCCAGAACCATCATCGACGGACTTGGAACCTTTACCTTTCTCGCGTTCCAGGAGCAATTCTATAAAGATTGCCCTCACCGGCAGCATCGGGGCCGCCTAAAGGCTCTTCATGGCCAGCAGAAGCCGATTGCCCCACCTGCAGAAGCAGCCGGCTTGCTGATGGACCCAGAGCGCTCGGAAGGGAAAAACCGGAAATACGGCAAAAGAAAACATGACCGGATCCGGAGCAATATCGATTTCGCCGCAATGGGCCCCCTTGCGGTTCTTTATGGGGAATACATAAGGACCCTGGAAGCCCAGGGCCGGATCGGAACTTCTGAAGCCTATTTTTGCAGTCTTTTGAGCTTATTACGATACCATCCCTGCCTGAGAGTGGAGGATATAACCGAGAATTTCCTGTACGCCTACGAGCGATGGCTGCTTGACGGCGGAAGAGCCGAGGCGACGGTTGGGATTTATTTGCGCCCCCTCCGCAGTATTCTTAATATCCAGAAATCCAAGGGGCTGTTGGCCGAGAAAGATTATCCCTTTGGCCTACGGAAATACCTGATCCCAGCAGGTGCAAACCATAAGATCGCCCTTAATCTTTTGGAGATTAGAGCGCTATGGACATATCAATTTCAGGTTGCCGACCCTACTGAACTTTTCTACCTGGCGATATGGTTTTTTGGCTTTTTTGCCAATGGAATCAACCCCAAGGATATTGTCAATTTGCGATATAGTGATTTCCAAGGCGATTTCATCATCATTCAGCGCCAGAAGACCAGGCGGACAGCCAGAAGAAAGCCAAAGAGGATCACGATTCCCATCAATGAGCCCATGCGCCGAATTATCCGGCGATTTGGTAATCCCGATACAGCACCTAAGAACTATGTATTCAATATACTGAAACCAGGACTTTCTCCGCATCGTCAACGGGAGCTGAATCACGATTTTACGGGCACGATCATCGACTGGATGAATAAGATCGGCCCCAAGGTAGGGATCAGCAAAAGGATTACGACAAAAACATGGCGCCATTCCTTTGCTACGATGCTCAAGCGGTCTGGGATTTCCACAGTCTTTATCATGGAGGCTTTGGGGCATCACGATCTACAGACAACGGAAGATTACCTGGATGAATTTGAACTGGATTTGAAGACCCAGGTGACTTCGCAGCTAACCGAGTTGATACATGGACCGGCAGCGGAGATGCGCATCGGATTTTAAGCAAGGAATGGTAATGGCAGGGAATTGTCGAAGGTTATTCTTTGGGGGGCAGCATCATTGACGGAACTGCCTTCCCGACAAGATAATCGTGGGGGCAGGTGCAAATCAACTATTTTCAACCCCTGAGGGATAAGTTTTTTCTGGAATCCAGCGAGGAAATGAAACAAAAAATGTAGATTTGTACTCCTATGAAAGGGAGATGGTAAAGCCAATTTATTTCACAATTCTCGATTTAAAATAGTTACCCAATACATAGACCATCCAATTGGATGGTTTTTTTATGGTGCGCCATGCATGTGTATCAGCTCTAGGGTGCGAGTCCCGAAGGCGCTTTACAGTAGGGAGCCTTAGCCAAGAGCAAGGGTGTCGTGGGCGACCACGAATCTGAAGGAAG